>Ga0209777_10001995_pt1 | contig 27924 bp, 19 predicted proteins | sample FrelakmetHBP12HB_FD_187147 | JGI IMG/M metagenome (GOLD analysis project Ga0209777, IMG submission 187147) | Freshwater lake sediment microbial communities from the University of Notre Dame, USA, for methane emissions studies -HBP12 HB (SPAdes)... | ecosystem: Environmental > Aquatic >...
CGACAACAGACCCAGGATGTACTTCTCCAAATAGGCGAAGGTCTTATCGCGTTGGAAACAATGGCGAAACTGCTCCAGCAGCTTCGCCAACGCCGGTTGCAGTGAAGCAATCTGCTCTGAGGTCATTGCCTGATTCTCCAGAATGTCTTCTTCTAGGAGAATCATCGGATACCTCCCTCAAATCTCTTGAGCTAAAATAGCGCTGTCGTAGTAGAGACAGGTCGGGGTCGAGAAGCCTTCATAGGTAAAGAAGTATCGGTTTGACTGTTCGTCGGCCGACCGAATGGACAGGGTCCCAAGCAATGGGGCGTTGATCCTCTCCTTGTGCCAGGAACCCTCCTTGAACTGGAATCCATACAGCTCGCTCTTCACGTTGTCCAGCATCTCCACCAAGAGGATATCCCTGGTATTGGAGTGTGAGGTGATGCTCGATCGCTCGTTCGGTTCCACAATGGTCGTGAACCTGCGGTCACCGTTCAGGTATCTGTCGTAGTCGATGCTGATCAATGACCCCTGCCTGTAGGTGGTTTGACCCGTTGTCCAACCGGATCTGAGGCGCACGAGCAACTGATTCTTGAAGAATCCGCCGAAGATGGCGTCGTCAGGGATCTCCAACTGAATGGGCCGGCCCCCTTCCATGACGTAGGTGTGCGATGTGTAGAAGGTGATCTCACGGGAGATGACATCATAGCGTCTCTCCGGCGTGTGGATCGCGGTGCAACTGACGCTGACGTCCGAGGCCTGGCCCTCCAAGACCGTCTGGGCCGCACTGAGCGGCGTCCCCCTCTTCCAGGCCTTCGCAATGCGTGGATACCCCGACTGGGTCAGGCTCCCTGCCCCGAAATCGGTCTGCACGTAGACCGTGTTCGGGTCCTTCCAGGAGATAGAGCCCTTGGCCTCAGGCAGAAGGAATCCGTCCTTGACAAACTCCTTGGACCGGGCGTTGAATTCGCGGCCCACCTGGGCATCGCCCCCACCCCGGGATAGATAGACCATGTAGAGCGCATAGTCCGGATACAGGCCAGTAGCCCCCTTGAAGACCCACTGCTCGCCCTCCTCTTGAGAGAGCTTATCGATATCCAGCAGGATCTCCCAATGTGGGGCGGGCTTGAGATACTCTTTCAACGTGGTCCGACGCCAGATCCCCCGCTCGTTCTTTGCATCTTGCCAGAAGTTGTACAGGTACCTGCCTTGGAATTCTGCATAGGCGATACGCCTGTCCGAGTTCAGGATCTCCAGGGCCTTCTGGCGGGTCTGGTCAAAGAGCGGCTGTGATTTCAGGACAGCGAGCGTGGCCTCGCTCTTCTCCTTAACCCAGCTCAATGCCCTCTGGCCCTCCACGTCCTCCAGCCACAGATAGGGGTCCGCCTCCTCCTGGGCCCGCACGTCCCGAACCGACAAAACAAGCAGGAGTACCGATACTCGGATCATGATTGAGCGTTTCATTGGCACCTCCTGCTGCAACAATCGAGTGTCCGCCATCTTCGATCCTTCTCTACGGCTGCTCACGTGGACCTACCTCCTACTGCCGGACGTCGGCGGTTCGAGGGGGTATGGTGAATGTAGCCAGTTCTTCGCCAGAACGGCAAATTCGTGGAAGCTGACTATGCAGTCGTCGTCCAGGTCCAACCCTGCCGTTGCGTGACAGTCGGTCTCCAGCCAGAACTCACAGAAGCCGGATAGGTCATCCATTTCCACGACGTGGTTGCCCGTCACGTCACCGTAGAGGCCGCTGGACGCCTCGGTCGAATAACTCGACTCGGTCGAATTCACATCCACCGCTGTAACCACATAGAAGCACGTTGCATCGTGAGGAATGCCAGCGTCATCATAATTCGAACTGCCAAGAACCGAACTGTTCAGCCTGCTGTACCCGCTGCCTGAGGTCGGCGAACGATAGACATTATAGCCTGCCACGTCCATGTCGTTGTTGTCGTTCCAGTCGAGCCCGACTGCTGCATGCCCGGCAGTTGCCGTCAGACCGACAGGGACCGCCGGCGCCTTGGAGAGCACGACGTCCCCGCCGTCAGGCACCGCGTCAAACATGACATACTTCCTTGAATTCACCTCCACGATCCATGCATCTGCGGTCTGACCATTCTGTGAAACATGGGCCGACGCCCAACCCTCGGGAAGAGGTCTGCGTAGAGTGACCGGATCTCCGTATATCGCGTTGTCAAGAGTATCTGTTACGTGCAAGTTGATGCGGCCGTCCTGACTGGCCGATTCCGTAATCGACACGGCATTGCGTTCTCTGACGTACCGAGCAACACTGCCAAAGGTCGCCACCCAGAACCTGCCCCTTCGAGCATCCAGATACTCCAGACAGGCCTTGAGCGTTCCAGACGGCAGCGGTGAGTATCCTCCGTCGTTATCGATGCCATGTATGAGGAGTACACACCATCCCCTTGCGGCCGCGGCATTCTCGAATCTCACATTGAAGTCTGCCGCCGTCCGCACGGACCCCAGGTTGCCGCATATGAGCGAACTGATATTCATGAAATCTCCGGGAGTACTTGCCTCAATGAAGCCTTGACAGCCTCGTGCGGCAATATAGTACTGCGCGCAAAGGGGTTCGTTTCCGGTCGCACAATAGGGATAGGCCAACGTGACGCATCTCTGGCCTGCTATATGCGCGTTGATGTCATCCTGGGAATTCTTCAACTCCGCCGTTTGCTGCGCAAGGGTCATTCCACTCAAAGAAGGGTGTGTCACGGTATGACTGGCGACTTCGTAACCCTGGCAAGCGGCGGTTTGCAGGGCGGTCCAGTTGGGCGACTGGCCCGTAATGGTGAACAGCGTCAACCTAAAACCAAAGTTATTGAACATGGGTATGGCTATGACAAACTGATTGGGGCAGCCGTCATCAAGAGTGAAGCTGATTGCTGCCTGCCGAAATCCTCGCCACGTGCCCACCTCGTAAGGAGGATCAATGGTTCGAGAGTATCCCACGGCGCCCACTATGAGAAGGACAGCGCATAACAGAGACTTGTTTACTCTTGCCATAATCTCTTGCCTCCAAGGTCACCACTTCAGCCGGAGAACCCCTTCATTGAGATCAGTCTTGTCATACGCCCCCCAATATACCGTACCGCAGGTTCAGACGCCATGAGCCAGGCTCCAGTTCGTGCAGGTACTCTCCTTTGACCTGCACGAGAAGGCCCTTCTTTGCCGCAGATTTGCGTTGCCTGAGACCCCCTGGCCCGCCAAAGGCGGGACAGGCACGCATGGCGTGCCGCCACCAGCGGACCTACGCATAGACCAGACCTCCGACAACGGCGTCAGCCAATCTGCACCGCGAGCTGGCAACAACTGAAAAGGACTTCCAGATGTTGACCCACGAACCACACGAACGCGGGCGCGGGGTCGGGGCGTCTCCGGGCAGACCAAGCCATACGCCCGTGAGCAAGCGAGGCTCTGTGGAGCAAGTTCGCTTGCAGAACGGAGACCTGCGTAGCTCACCCGGCAGGCGCAAGCCTGACGGATAGACGCGTCAGCGTCGGCGTACGGCGATGCTGGAATGGGAACAGGACTACCGCTGCGGCGGCAGCCCGTTCGTGGGTTTCGTGTGGTTCGTGGTTACCATACTGTCCTTGGTTCCGGCTGAGGGCACAGCCCGAGGCCAGGCTGCGAAGATCTCCGCAATCTGCGGCTCGGATCTTCAACTTCCGTATCAGTGCTCGTCCAAAGGCTACGACGGCCAGTACATACCCTGCTGCAAACAGCGGCCAGGAGAAGTAGTCTGCATAGTCCGGCTTGGTGATGTGGGAGCCTCCGATGCAGAAGGACACCACGATGATTGCACAGCCCGCGACCAGGGCTATCCCATTGCCCCTTCCCAGACGCACTGGATTGCCCTTTTCGCTCCGCCACAGGACGATCACAGCCATGGCCAGCATCGCAAGGGATACGAGGACCGGGTACAGGACCGGAGATGCCCAGGCCACAGGGATCAGGAAGAGGATGTCCCAGTCCAGGATCGAGGCCGGCCAATCCAGCAGGACTTTGAGCCAGACGTAGTAGAAGATGTCCCAGACAGCGAACATCACCAGGGCGTAGGCCAGGCGTTCTTGACAGCTCCGTCCAAAGAGCCAGGCAGCGCAGGCAATGACTGCCATCGTGGCCGCCTCCCTGCCGACCTCGGTCATGATCAACCGCCGCCACAACGGATTGAGGCCAAAGGCCGGCAATGGAAAGCTGAAGCCGTCGGGATGGAATATGACCCTCAGGTATACCACGACCGCAGACTCGATATACGCGAACGCGATGCTGAACAGGATTACGATGAGAAGACGGCGGAACATGGAAGTTGAGGGTTGTTGGTTATGGGTTGTTGGTTGTTCGTAGAGGCTTGGTAGGATCATCCTGGCCGGTCCTCATATTTAGCTCTTAAGGGCCGACCCTTCGGGCCTCCCCGCCAGAAGCAGGTTTCCCATCCTTGTCTTTCAACAATTGGGCTGCATCTGTGCCAAGGGGTATTTCCACACGTACCTGCCCTTGCTCATTTCTCCAGGGGAATACGCCGAACTGCCACAGGACGCGCTCGATATGTCTGTTCAGGGCCAGGAATTCCTGTACGGATTCCCATTGACCCCGCCGCTCGAACAGCCTAGCGAGATCATGTCGGAAGACATCGACCCAAGCCCGCAGTCCCGTTTTCTCAAGTGCCTGCGTCAAGTCTCCCTTGTCATCATATGCCAACTGACATACCCCATCACAATGACCAAGCAGCATGCCCGCTTGAGTCATCACCGTACCAATCGCCGTTATTGCTGATTCAAGAAACCGATCTAGGTCCCCATGACTACGATAAGTGAGTCGTTCGCGGGGAATAGCCTCTCTCGTTCTCTCCAGAGCAGTCACCAAGATCTCGCGATAGCCACTGCCAATTGCTGGATCGCAACCGGCGCTCATACGCGAGGCGAAGTATGCTGTCCACACTGCGTGAATATGGAAGTACAGCCGCGCTTCCCATTCATCTTCGACACGGCTCAGCAGTATTTCAGGCACAGCCTGATACATCAGGTCCACACAAACAACATGGGCCAGTTGATTGGCCAAGACATGAGTGGCTCTAGTCTGAGCCTCGCGATCATTGCCGATGAGAGCGTAGCCGAGCCAAGCCCGCATGACTATGCTGACCTTGGGAACGCCGTCACGAAGAACCAACGGCGCCATCGCGACACCGACGCCCCACTCCTCCTCCATAGGAACAAGCGGCCTTGACGTTGGAAAGCCCCTGTCCATTTCCTGCAATACAGCGGCATAGTCCCTAGCAAAACTGATGCGATCGAGGCGTCCAAAGGGTATGGAGGGGTTCATGCCAGACACGACCTCATTCACTGCAGCCGCAATCCTCTGAGCAGTCTCTTGGTCCGCACAGTCCCGAAATGTGACAAGATAATTAAGGTCCTGAGCATCATCAACCTCTCGCTTGCCATGATGCGGCGTAGCGATTGTTGTCTCTGACAAGACTTGCCCTTCCTCGGACTTGACCACGGATTGGAGGCGATGTTCGTTCACAGTAGATTTGGCTATGAATTCATTGACTGCGGAAGTCACTGCATTTAGTACAGTCACCTTGGATCGCTCACCTATTCTGTCGGCCAGTTTTCCCAGATCTGGCGTCCGGCTAGCACTGACAAAGAAAGCATGGCTACAGGCTGCCGCAGCCTCATTGAAGCCTTGCACGTCTGGTAACATAGCGTCAGCCCTGCGACCAATCAGAAGTCTGTTTGTGCAGATTGGACACAAAACAGTGTTGGTCTCGTCGGCTCTGCCCATCATATAGGGCTCCGGTACATTGCCATCGCTTTGAATTACAATTGCCACGCAGTCGGGTAATATCAGCCCACCCTCGGAGAGTAGGCGGATTGTCCATGAGAATTGGGACAAGGCCGCCACTCTTGACGCGGGTGTGAGACCGCTGGCCAGGGCCTTGGCATGTCCCTGCCGTGCCATGCCACTCACGTTGCGTACTATATCGTTGAACATGCTCGTCATTTCCGGAGATTGATTGGCATAGAAGTGATGGAATTGCTCTTTCACCAGTGTGAAAGCCATCTGCCTCACAACGGACTCTGGTAAGCCAATCTGTGCCAACAGGTTGGGTTGCCCGGATAGAACCTTGTCGATTTGTTCTCGAAGAAGTGGTGTCGGCGAATCGGTATCTATCCCCAACAAGGTGCGCATGCGATTCTCATTGGTGAAGATGTTGGCGACCCCCGTGATCACCTCCTTCACTCCAAGGCCGAATACATCTCGTAGGTGCGCTCCGCGTATCGTCAGGTGTGTAATGAGTTCGGCCACGATAGTAGCATCAACAGTGCTATCAACAGGCCACTGGCGAAGCAGACTGAGTAATCTGCCTAACTCGTTTTCATAGTCCGTAATTCGATCGTCCAGTGTTGGGGACCCGTCCGTTGAGAACTCCGAATAGAAGTGTCGCTCGGCTGCCACGTCTTGCATTGACGAAACGTATGGCGGCTGGCCTTTCTTAAATACCCAGACCTTCTTGGTCCTGCCCTTGCTTGGGGTCTCAAACCCTCTTAGAAGACATTGTGGGATGTAATGCTGCTTTCGACCAGACACGTTGGTCCTCTACCGTCCTACCATATTCCGGTCAAGAGCCATTTCCATGGGGGCATCGAGGATTGGCCCTTAACTGTTGGCGTCTGGCACAGTCGCGCCACAGGCCTGCCAACAACCGACAACCATCAACGAACAACCCCTTCACCACTATCACTGCTGGCCCGAGGGGTCGGTCCTCGGATTTCATTATGGCAACCGTGTTGCTTATCCACAAAGATTGACCCCTTTGGCCCCGCACTCACTCACTCGAAATCCTCCCGTCCCAGGCCAGCCGCATTCAGAACTATGTCGAAGACAGGACGCATCTGGGCAGAGATATCGCAGTCAAAGTCATCCAGAACTACTTCTGGCAACACAAGGTCCTCCTGCTGGAAAGGGAGAGCTGACGACATCGGCTCCAAGCCACACACATCGTCTTTACTAGCGAGCACACGGTTCTTGACCCCGAGGATTGCAAGCATAACAAAAACGGGGGGCGACACTCCCATCTCCCGTTGAGCCCGAACGAACTCCGTGACGGCTGTCGTTATCATCGCCTCATAGTCGGAGACTATATGTTCTTCTACTTGGCCTTTGACCTGCGGATTGTAGTCCATGTACACCGCCTCGATAATAGCGTTGCGAAAGCACTGTGTGTACACATAGTCCGCTTTGGGATTCGGTCGCGCAGAAGAAGGCCGACATGAGACGAACCCATCAAAGTTGTAGCGCCCCCGAGGGACCGTCATTGCCCACTTGATAAAGGGCAGGCGTTTTGGATCCTGCGAGAAGCGTGAGAGGTCGTAGCGAGTTTGCAGACCGAACGCGTCGAAGGGTACTATGTGTAGGACAAACTTGGGGCCGTCGAGCAAGGGGACAGGTGCCTCGCCGATCCTGATTCTCGTCAATCGATCCACACGGAAAGCCCTTGTTCGAGTAGCCACGGCATCGGCCATCCCAAACAAGACCCGCAGGCCGTCGACATCAAGGCGTTCCTTGCCAGAAGAAGTCCGATAGTAGAATCTGTGCTCTCCGCAGAGTACCATGTGGGGGGCGGAGTAACTCCGTGGGATGCGGACTACCAGAGCCGTCTGTCCTGTATGGAGGCGAACCGGCTTCATGTGTATGCCCCACACCTTGGGATCGATCCCATCTCGGATGAGGCTATCAAGCCGTTGCACCAAGGCATCCGGATTGTCTACTTGAAATCCACACAAGTCAACGGGAAACCCATTTCGCTCCTTCATCCCGTAGATCAGGTGCCCACCGATGGTATTCGCGAAGGACGATACGTCCACAAGGAAATCCTTCTTCTGGCTGGCGGCTGCTGGCTCGTTCTCCTTATAGTCGATTGTTTTACCTTCACCGACTTCGTTGGTGATTAAATCTTCAAGGTCTGCTTCTTCAATAGACGCCAGTGGCTTATTGTCCAGATTCATGGTTTAGTCACTCCTTCTTACAAGAATGGACGTCCGAGGGATCCTCGGATTTCATTATAATAACCGCGATCCTCATCTCCGAGGAATGCCCCCCACGGTCGCTGGGACCCTTGTTCTTTTGAATTCGTCCACGAGCCTTGCGGTCATATCGATATAGAACCAGCCAAACTCTCTTGTTGGCTCGATATGCGTATGCTCGGCAAGTTCGTTGAAACTGGTGATGTGAAGCCAATCGGGGTTTGAGGATAGTGCCGCATCGAAGGTCATTCGGTAGTACTTGCCATGGTCGCGGTTCTTCCAGCCTGCGCCGCCGGGGCCCTCTTCCCTGCCTGGGATTCCCCTTTCGTCGAAGCCGGGCATTATCGTGGCATGCCAGCGGGCGGGTTTGTCCGTGTGGGTCTTGTTATATTGGTCCACCATCTTTCTGGCCCACTGGTAGAGGGTAGGCAGGTCTTTGTCGTTGACGTCTACGGAGGTGTATTGTTCGAGGGCGGTAAACGGCCCGAGATATCTCGGGTTGAGCTGCCCAGAGGTAAGGTAGAAGGCGTGGAGTCCCTCTTTTTCGAGGGTGTCGAAGATTTGCTGCCATTGTTGGGGCGGGTAATTGCCGCTTCCCCAGATAAGCAGTGCCGGCCTCCCGTCTACCTTGAGGACGGCCTTATGACTGCTGTAGTGGCTCAGGTAATAACGGAGGCAATTAGTTATTGCTTCAACCGGCATTCCATCGGCCTCAAGGTCGATGGTGACCTTGAAGCTCTGGGCTGCTGCCTTCTGGAACACGAGGTCAAGTATCTCGTCCCTTTTGTCGCTTCCGGGGCGGTCAGTCCACCAGGACACGGCGAAGGCATCTATCTTGGCACGTTTCGCCATCTTGATGTGTTCTTCAATGACGGTCGGATTGTGTGAATCATAGGTACCGAGAATCGGATGGACGTCGGCGAGGGCGTTGCCGGCATTGCCCTCGGTGTTATTGAACCAGCCCTTGGTAAACCAGATGTAGTAATAAGCGATGACCACTTTGTCGGAGAACGAATAGCCATTACCGGCCGGTCTTGTGAGGGCGGTGAAGGAAGCGCAACCAAGGGAAAGTGTGCAGGCGAAGACCGCTACCAAAGTCATAAACAGGCAAGTAGTCCTTGTGCGACTGTTCGTTCTCATCTAACCTCCCGCTTAGCGCGTTACGCTTGGCGGCGGCTCCGCCGCTCGCCTACGGCGAGACACTCGTGCCCCACGCCTCATACACATTGCCGCTCGCACGCTTCGCTGAGCAGCGAATGCAGACCTTCTTGCCAAGCCGCCCTGTGTTCGTGAAGCTCACAGTCACGTCCTGCCAATCCCTGAGACTGCCGTCTGGCTGAGGGATCGCATCGGACGCCAAGGCGGTATTCTTCGCGTCGACCAAGGGATCCGCGTCAAGATCGATGATCTCAAGACGCGGGGCCCAAGCCGAGTGGTCATCCGCGATCCGGATCTTGCCCATGACCTGCAGGGTCTGACCCGGCTCCACTGTTGTCTCTGCCTGCCTGTGGCACTGCATCTCCGCACTCTCGCACACGTGCTTGAAGGACGTCCCATATCCGGCCGGTACTGTATTCGCATCTGACACGACCACCCCGCCCCTGGTCCATGCCTTGAATGCCCCAGGCACCTGGTCGTGGTCAACGGACGAAACATAGGAGGAGGCCGGAACGGCGGCAGTATTGTACTGGTAGTTCTCAATCGCTGACCCCAGTGTCGTGCTGCCGATCTCGGCACTGGTCACACAACGGAGATCATAGGCATTGCCGGTGAATGTAGCCCCAACGAGTCTCAAGCCGCCCCCGCAGTAGACGCCACTTGAACAGCCACTGACCACCCCACCGACCGCCATCCCCGCAGCATGGTAGATCCCGTAGTAGCAGCCCGAGACCATTCCACTGGTGGCATTGCCAGATCCAGAATAGAAGCCGTAGTTACAGCCACTGATGGTTCCCCTGTTGGTGCTGCCTGTGCAGCACACGAGTCCGTAGGTGCAGCCGCTTATGCTTCCACAATGCACGACCCCCGAGCCACCGTTGCTCCCATTCGTGCACCTGCTGAGTGTTCCCCCTATGGTACAGCCTGACGCACCATTAATACCGTTGGCAGTCCTTATCTCGGCCGCCACGTAGCTGCGGACGGGGCTCGTGATAGCGTAGCTCTTGCCATTGATGATCCGGATATTGCGTGTCACCAAGACGACCTTTGCACCCACACCCTTGGCACTCGTCAACCCGGATGCCAGGGTGATGGTGCTCGGTGTGATCCCTCCCACGGCAACAGTCCTGCCTTCGCTGTCGGGCAGAGACCCGGTAACGTCATCAATGTTGATCTCATTGCCCGGCGTCCAGATGTCGCCTGTCACGTCGGTATCCACATTCAGGACCGTTGCCCCAGCATTGGCGGCTGTTGTGAGGGCCATGATCTTATGCGTGGGTTCCGTGCAGTACAGTGCAACGTGACTCGAAGATCCACAGTTGATGGTGTAGCTGCCATTCAAGTCGATGCCCAGTGTGACACTGGCTGGCAATGGCTCAGATGCCGACAGCCCTGCCTGAAGCGTTCCACTGAGCGTAAGAGTGGCATTGCACTTGAGACAGTAGACCCCCGGAGAGGTGCTGCACTCGAGCTCAGCACCTGGGTTGACCGTCAGGCCAATTCCATTGGCAAATCCCGACTGATCTACATCAAAGGTCACCACATCGGGCGACACAATGGTTACAGTATCCCCATTGCCTGGCACAACTCCCCCTGCCCAGGCTGCCGGTGAGGACCAATTCCCCACACCCGTCCCATTGGACTTGATCGCCTCTGCATAGCTGGCATTGGCCAACAACAGAAATGCAAGCACACTAACCATTCTCTTCATAATACACCTCGTATAGTCCTGTTCCCAACAACCCCTTCATTGGTCTTACAGCGGTGATCGCAGGACCATCTTTGCCCGTGTTTCCACCCCGGCATTCTGCATGATGAAAGAGATATGGGCTTTGCCCTGCCAATCCTTTGGAGCAAGTTCCTTCAGTGTCATCTGAAACTCGGCCAGGTCCTTCACGGCAACAGCCTGATCTGCCTGCTTCTTTGTGCCCCAGGGCATGGCTGCGTCCCGTTGTCTGCTGTATAGATCAATGCCATGGTATGGCCCATGGAACAGGACAGCCTTTGTGTACGTCCCTTTCGCGCTGTAATCCACGCGAATGCCAAGCAGACTGTTGCGATCCACCTTCTTTAGGTTTCCTTCGACGGTGATTTTTGCGGTCACTGTGTCGGGCAGTCCGTCCGCCAGGACACCCACCTCCTGGTCTGCGTTTTCGTCCTGTGCCATTCCCAGGCGGGCGATCCATGTCTTTCGGTCAAAATCAGCGTAGGATGAGGTGCCTCGCTGCGGGTAGTAGTGGTTGACCTTGATGACGTTCGCCACCTTGACAGGAGTCAGGTCCGACAAGCCGGTTCCATCATCGGCCTCGATATAGAGGGTGCCATGCTCGGGGATGATATGGTCCAGCCAGGCCCAATCAGCTAGTTGGACACCATCGAATGTCTCTACTGGGATAAGGTTCTCCTCCGCCTTGTCGCCATAGCTGGCGTGCTCCTTGTCGATGCGATAGACACGGATACGACCTTTGGCAAAGGGGATATGGTCCAAGTGGACGTCGATGCGTCTGCGGTAAGGATTGGGGTTCCAGATGACGACCCCGATCGTGTGGTCATCAGCAGAGGCCATGGCCTCCAGTGGCCCGATGCTCTTGACCTGCTTACGATCCACAGGCATTCTGCCGTATATCTTCCAGGCATTGAAGACCGCCTTGCGGTGGCCGTCGTTGGTGATCAACCCCATACATGTCGCCCTTGCACGGGCAGGGTCCATATACCACGCCCAGTTCACGGAGGTCAACTCAGGACGCAATAGGAGGATGGCGAAGTCGTGCAGCAACTGACTGGCGCCGGCGTATGTACTCCTGACGTCATCATCGCGGCACCAGGGCTCGATCAGGTCCGCAGAGTGCCATTCATCCATGATCATGGATGTCGTCTTGAAATGGGGAAATCGGTCCAGGCTCTTCGCCACCTTATCAATAGAGTTCAGGGCCAGCTCGCCGCTGCCGTAATGATGAAAGGTAAAGGCGTCCATCGGAATCTTCTCTCTGGCAACGTATTCAGGAAAGGAGCGGTGCCATACCAGTTCAGGTGCAGAGGCCGGACCTGCAATGGTGGCGTCCGGATTCACCGCCAGAATGCCCTCCACAGCGGCCTTGTACACCTGCTGAAATTCGGCCTCCGTTCCCGAATAGAAGACGTACAGGCCGTCGGCCTCGTTCCAGACCTCATCAACGCCAAATGGAATGCCCATGTCAAGGTAGTGCTTGGCAACCGTCGCCACGATCTCCTTCCACTTCTCGATACGGTTAGGCGATCGGGAGTCGCGGTACTTATCGACATTAGGATCCTGAAGCGGGAAGGGACAGTAACAGTACGCACCGTGCAGAGAGACGCCCTGCTTCCTCAGCTCGGTCACCATGTGATCAAGCGGCTCGAAGTTATAGATCAGGGACTCCGGCGTCCCGTCGATCATCCGGTTCAGGCCGAAGCCGGAGAATCTCCTCCCCCATCCCAGTTCAATTCTATAGGTCTCGATGTTCAACTCATTGATGAGTCTCACATTCTGATCGAATTGTTCCATGGTAGGACCAACAGGATCATAGACATTGAACTTGGTCTTGATGAGGGGATGATCCGCACCTACGGCAAAATCTACATACACCTCGTTCAGAACCAATCGAGGCAATTGCCCTGAAACCCAACCAGGTACTGCCAGAAGACAGATCACCCATGCAACCATGGCCTTTGGAACCAGGTGTACCTCGTATGCGTTCATGCCGAGACTCCTTTCAACTGCCAACCGAACTGCTCCACGAGCGTGTGTGTGCGTTCATGGCGAGATGTGCATCTTGGTTTGTGATCCTGAAGCGGCAATAGCGAACCACAGATTCACCGGATACACACAGCCCGGTTTCGTGCTGCGTCCTCGGCCGGAACCAAAGGGAGTATGGTAACCACGAACCACACGAACCACACGAACGGGCTGGCGCCGTAGCGGGAGTCCTCTCGCGATTTGGGCACCGCCGTATGCGGACGCTCTGTCGACGCCAGCCTGAGCCGTCGGATCGTGGCCGAGTCCGAGACGGCGTCGCAAGCTTGCTTGCAGAGCCGGCTCGGGCGAAGGACACCCTTGGAGGCCAGGCCTCCAAGGCACGGTGTAGCCGTGGATCAGACGGCGGACCCACGCACACCCCAAACGCCCCGACCCGGCGCCAGCGTTCGTGGGTTTAGTGTAGTTCGTGGCAAAATGTCGTTCAGTCCCGGTTCCCCAAGCGTGCAACTACGGCCGTGCACCCGCCCTACGGCGTCGGTGCCGCGGGCAGGCGACTGGCCGGGCTATCCATCAGCTTGGCCAAGTTGTCCAGCACAAAGACCGACGGCGCGGGGCTGCCGTCGGTGTTCCACATGCCGTTTCCACGGCTGCCTTCGGGGGCCCAGTAGAACACGCCGGTTCCACCCGCACGCTTGACCGTGTTGACAAGGTCCACCATGAACTGGAGCTGGCCCTCCTGGGTGCCGGGCCAGAGGCTGTACTTGTTCTCGGTCATGACCGGGTCGCCGCCGGACTGCTGGTAGCCGGTTTCGACTACCATCACCGGCTTCCTGTAGCGACGAGAGGTCTCCACGATGTTGTGCTGGAGCAGCGTCGGATTGCCATGCCACCTCGGGTAGAAGCTCTGGCCGATGACCTGGTAGTCGACCTTGGCGTCTGTGAGGTGGTCGAACCACCACCGGGTGACCGGCCAGTCACCGCCGCAGTCGATGTGCATGACGATCTGCACGGGTCTGTCTGCTGCGCCTGCGCGGACACCGCGAACGCCGGCCTTGATGAAGCGCGTCAGGTTCTCCCACTGTTTGGCATCATCGTAGGGTTCAGGGAATGGGCCGCGAATCTGTCCGGCGTCGAGCTTCACATCGGAAGGCGGCACCTTGACGTATCCCAAAGGCCAGAGCATGCCCCCGGTGATCTCATTGCCGACCTGGACCATGTCGGGCATAGCGCCGGCGTTCCTGAGTTGCGTGATGACATCCTTGCTGTACTCCTCGACCTGCTTCTCAAGGCCGGCCGCACCTAGGTCTCGCCAAGCGACCGGAGTCTCCTGGTGTTGGGGATCAGCCCAGGTGTCCGAGTAGTGGATGTCCAGCATGAGCGTCGCGCCGGCGTCCTTGATCTGCTTGGCCAGGGGAATGGTGTTTTCGAGGCTGTTGTTGGGCGCGCTGCGAACGGGGGAGACGAACACGCGCAGGCGGAAGGCATTCCAGCCGTGCTTCATCATGATGCCGAATTCGGTGCCCTCCTGGCCGTTCTCCTGGTAAATGGTCGGGCCGCCGCGCCGGCCACCGCCGCCTCCGGCGGTAAGGGAGGAGATGTCGGCACCCAGGTAGAACTTCGATGGCGCCGCCGTCGGCTGCGCGACCGAGTACACCGGCATGAGCCAGCCAACCACTGTCAGGATCATCACGGCAAGCCCGGCATGGTTCGAACGCGCAATGACAGTCTTCATGTTGTCTGTCTCCTGTTCCAGGTAGTTGAAATGCCGGCATCGAGGGCCGGTCCTTACCAGTTGGCGTCTGGCACAGACGCCCTTCAGTTCCGCCAACAACCAACAACCTTCAACCAACAACTCCCACCAACTGAGGAGAGGATGACCGATCGGTCCCACACGCCTGTGCGTTCTCTACAGGCTGGCGCCAGACTATTTCGTCGAAAACTTGAAGACCGTGCTGCTCTCATACCTGCCCCCTGGCCGCAACTCCGTTGACGGGAAGTGCGGCTTGTTGGGTGAGTCGGGGAAGTGCTGCGTCTCGAAACAGAAGGCGTTCCGATCGCCGGTGTAGAACTGCATGCCCGGCTCGGTGGTGTAGGTCTCCATCACCCGGCCGCTCTTGGGCTCATAGGCGCGGGCCGCCAGGACCGAGGAGCCGTACGTGCGGTTCAGTACGTAGTTGTGGTCATACCCGCGTTCGGGCGTCATCTCGTCGATCCGCTCGCCAACCGTTCGCGGTTTCGTGAAATCCAGCGGCGTGCCCTCTACGCTGCGGATCTCGCCCGTCGGGATCTTCCCCTCGCCCACGGGCGTGTACCAGCGGGCGTTGATCGTCACCTCATGGCCCAGGATGCTCCCGGCATTGGCCCCTGCCAGATTGAAATAGCTGTGATTCGTCAGATTGATGACGGTCGGCTTGTCGGTGAAGGCCCGGTAGTCTATCCTCAGCTCGTTGTCATGGGTCAGAGCGTAGGTGACCTCGCAATTGAGGTTGCCGGGAAAGCCCTCTTCGCCGTCCAAGCTCAGGTGGGTCAGGCGCACGCCCGCCTCCGTGCCGGTCTGATAAGGATGCCCGCACCAGACGACGTTATTGAAGCCCTTCTCTTGACCGCCGTGGATCTGGTTCGGGCGGGCGTTGACGGTGAGGTGGAACTCTACGCCATCCAGCGTGAACCGGGCGTTGGAAATGCGATTCGCATACCGCCCGATGGTCGCCCCCGTAACGGCCGGCCTTCGCGTATAGGAATCCAAGTCCTCGAAACCTCGCACGATATTGGCCATCTTGCCTTCGCGGTCCGGCACCTCCAGCGAAACCAGAATGGCCCCGTACTCCATCACCTTGGCCCGCAGGCCGTTCGCGTTGGTCAACGTATAGAGCGCCACGTTCGAGTCGCTCGGTGTCTTGCCAAATAGGGTCTGTGTCACGCCTGGCTTCTCGCCGGCGATGCTGGCAGCCTGGGGAAGTCCCACGCCAGGCCACAACATGAGGATCGCAGTGATCGTAAGCCCATTTATGGAAGGAAGCCTCATACGCATAGTCTGTTCCTCACGGCTCGAACTTGATGGGGACCAAGACGTCGGAATTCATCCGCCTCAACTCTTCGGCGTCTTGGATCACGGAATCGCTGAACTTGACGTTCTTGAACAGGACTGGAGCGACGTTCTGTCCCATGAGCATACTGGGCCGGTTCGGCAAACAGCATCATTGTCGGGCTCCCAAGTCTCACAGCAGGTTGGCGTCTGGCACAGACGCCCTTCTACAGGGATGCCAATGACTGCCGCACGCCGGTTGGATCACTGACTAGCCAACGCCCTTCAGTCTGCGCAGTTCGCGTCGCAGCAAGGGCTGCACCAGGTACCTGCTGCGCCCACGATGGAGTACAGGGAGACGGACGTAATGACCTCACCTGTGTTGCGAGTGACAACCGTCTCGTCTGCCCAAACTGCCAGGCTTCTGCCACATGTGCCGCCTGCAATGGCCGGAGTCGGCTTCTCATAGACCACCGGCCGCTCCATGCCAGGACCGCAAAGCGTTATGGGAGTGGACGGGTATGGGATGCCGGAGCTGTCTGCACGCGAGAGCTCGACCTGGTAGGCCGTTGTCGTGGAGGGGTCTTCAGACACCTGTTGTGCCCACACGAAGGTATACTGGTTGTCTGCCCAGTTGTACACGACATCCGGGTTCCAGCAGCTCTCGTTGACGGAGGAGGCCACGTTGTAGAACCACGCCCCCTGGGTCTGTCCCGTAGTGGTGATGGGGGTACCCTTGACCACCCAGGGGGACGCCCCGGTTGCCTTGGCAGCGTAGACGACAAAGTACTCTGCCCTGGCGGGGTTGTAGGCAACCGATGGGGACCTCTGGTCCTCGTTCACATCAGACACGGTGATCGTGGTCTTCGAGGGCGCACCACATTGGATGATCCTGGCGAAGATCCGGTAGGTGCCGTCCGCCTGGACCTCTTGCCAGACCGCCAGGAACTGGTTGCCTGCGCAGGCGATGGCCGGCTCGCGAGCGTCCTTGCCCTGCGTACTCAGACGATACGGCTCCCCAAGCCGCGTGCCATCGCTCAGCAGTCGCTGGATACAGACCTCCGACCAGTCCACGCTATCCAGGGCGTATGTACGCTCATACACGACAAGGTACTCGCCCGTGACAGGATCGCATGCCACGGCCGGGTTGGTCTCGGTGAGGGACGCATCATCCGCAATGCGGACAAACGGCCCCGGCGTGCCGTTACCGGCCACCAGGCAGGCGCTGATATTGCCGTTGCCTGGGGATAGTTCATAGGCCACCAGGAATTCGTTGGTCACTGGGTTATAGGCAACGTCCGGATGGCTCTGTTTGATGCTCCCTTTGTAGGCGATCCCGAAGGCCGCACCCACGGGCTGACCTGCAGCATCCAAGACGCGGCCATCGATGTCCCAGTCGCTGGCGCCGTAATGGTACACCCAAGCGACCAGGAACCGTCCATCCCGGCTGTTGTAGGCCACACAGGGCGACTCGAGGATCTGCTCCTGTCGCGAGTCGATGACCGTGATGCTAGGCTCCGTGCCGTCCGCCGCCCACAGAGAACCCCAGCCCGCGCAGACCATGCCCGCCACGATCCACCAGACGCGGTTGGATGTGGCTACTGCGGTGTTCCGATGTGTTGAAGTGCTCATCGTGTGCCTCCTTTCCTGAATCAGGTAGGAATGCTCTCCCCCAGGATTAGGCCCTCATCGGGTCACATTTCAATTCTCCGCCAGCACCGTCGCGCCGGCGATCTTGAATACGAAGACATAACGGCATGGGGCCTGGTCTGGGTTCAGGTCCGGCACGTCGATAGTCAGCGTGCTGCCGTCCTTGCGGGTCTTGAGCTGGCCCGGGACACCGAGCATCGTGACCACTGCGCCCGCCGGCACGTTGACATTGCGCAGCACGAGTTGCTTGCCGGGCCAGCCAGCAGTGATGGCATAGAGTGCGTCGGGCTTCTTGGTGAAGAAGACCTGCTTGACCGCCTGGCCATCCTTCGGCTGCTGACCGATCTGGTCCATGAGGTTGTACTTGATCATGAATTCACCGAACTTCTGCTCCGGCCGCTTGCCCTCGGTCCACTGGCAAGAACGGCCCGCGAAGCGCGTCCCATAGATGGCCTCACCGTTGACCTTGAGCCAGTCGCCGATCTCAACCAGTCGCTGTTCCATGATGACCGGGATCGTCCCGTCAGCGCTGGGGCCGATGTCGAGCAGGAGGTTGCCTCCGCGGCTGACGAGGTCGATCAGCACCATCACCAGCTCGCGGGCACTCTTGTAGTCATCGATCCGCTCTGCACGGTTCAGGCCGTAGGAGAAGCCCATGCCGCGGTTCTCTTCCCACGCATGGGAGTCGTCCTGGAGTCCGGCCGCGTATTCCGTGGTCCAGTAGCCGCCGTGTTTGTGGCGGCAATCCTTGCCCCAGCGGTCATTGACCACCACCTCGTCCTTGCACGGTGACTCGTTGAACAGCCACGCGAGCAGTTCCTCGCTCTTCCAATCCTTGGACGGCAAATCCCACTCCCCGTCGCTGAAGATGATCGCCGGCTTATAGCGTGAGACCACGTCCTTAAACTGGGGGATCATGTGTTCGGTGACGTACCGGGCCTTGTCGGTTTTCCACAGCGGGTTGTACCATTCATACAGCGAGTAGTAGAAACCGAACTTCAGCCCACGCTGGCGAGTGGCTGATGCCAGCTCGCCCAGGAGGTCTCGCTTTGGGCCGATCTCCATGGCGTTCCACGGCCGGCCCCACGTCTTGGAGGCCTCGGCGCTGGGCCACATGCAGAAGCCCTCGTGGTGCTTGGAGGTCGGTAGGATGTACCTCGCGCCGGAGCGGACGAACAGATCGGCCCACTGGTCGGCGTTGAACAACTCCGCACGGAACCGCGGGGCCAACTCTTTGTATTCGAAACCCTCACCGAAGTTCTTCACGTGGAACTGCCACCACGCGTTGTCGGGCTTCTGGTCAGCCATCTTGTTCCAGTACCACTCTGCGTATTCTCCCACCTTGCCCCACGCCGGTACCGAATAGACGCCCCAATGGATGAAGATCCCGAACTTGGCGTCGAGGAACCACTGGGGACACGGACGCTGATCCAGGGATTCCCACTTTGCCTCATAGCGACTCCCTGCCGCGAGCACAGGCGCGGCTGCGGCCAGCAACGTCACGAAGCCCGTTGTGAGCCCTTGTCTCTTGTTCATGTCTCTCCTTTCCTTGGACGAGTACTCGGCGCAGGTGGCCACGTTCCATCGCCACCGCCCCCTTAGGACCGGTCGTCTCAGTTGGGTCCGTTGCTCAGGTTCACCCTGACGACCCGACCATTCCCCACCTTGATCACCTCACCTACGGATCGCACCCGGCTGTCCATAGGATCGAGCCGGACCCCGTCGGTGCTTGCGTCCCGTTGGATCCGTAGATCGGCCTTTCCGTCCTGGTCAAAGTCGATCTGCTCATCGATCAAGTCGGGCAGGTTTGCATCCTTGGGCCTCCATTCGATCTGGACAAAGCCGGTTTGTCTCTGGCCGATCAGGCCGTCGAACACAGGGCGATGAACGATCGTCCGATGCTGCGGGTGGTCGATGGTCTGCGTCACCTCGCCGCCGGTATACACGGGATGGACGTGCAGACCGGTGCAGGCAACCAGTCTGCCCGTAAGGGTTTCCATGTGCATGAACGTAACCAGCACAAGCAGTGTGGCCATGAAGGCCCAACTGTAGGCAAGATAGGATCGGATGCGGAACATCGATTCTTCTCTTCTCCTTACTTGATAAGGCTCCCGGTGGTCACCAGCAACAGGACGCGATATACGGCCGCCGCTATCATGCGGCTGCCCATGATGCCGAGAAGCAGGAACGCAGGATAGATGAATATCATGCGAGCGGTCTGCGCACGGACGCCGATAGGGGTACCCTTGATATGATACGAGATCGCCCCCTTCGGGCAGTCATCCACGCATCTGCCGCACTTGGTGCAGGTCATGCGGGTCCTGCCGTTTTCGATCGTCTCACGGTCGATCGAAAAGGTCGGACAGGCCTTCTCGCACCGGCCGCACTGCACGCACTTGGTCCCATCGATGCGGACGTCAAAGATATTGAACAGGTTGGTGAAGGACTGAAAGGCCCCCATCGGGCAGAAAAGGCCGCACTGCGTCCTTCGCTTGGTCAACAGGGGCAGGACGACGACCAGGGCCGCAAATAGGGATACGAAGATGCCGGCCTGCACGAGCGTGGTGGCTGAGGTCACTGCCTCGAATTCAGTGACCGTCTTGAAGGGACACAACCACGCGCAATACATGGGCGTCAACGTCGCCGCCGAGAGCAGCGCCACTGCTACCAGCACGGCAAACGGCAGGTAGGTCCATTTTCGGGGGACATTCTTGAGGATAGGCCTTCGGCCAATCTTGGAGAAGCCCTCGTCAAGGCCGCCGTAGAAGCAGCCCCAACTGCACCAGGCGCGACCAAGGGCGATGGATACGCCGAGCCACAGAACAAGCATGAAGCCGATGGGGGCAAAGCCCTCCAGCATCGAGCCGGGAAAGATGATCGTGCGGGAGAGGGCCGCCGGGATGAGGGTCGTCGGAATGACCATGTGACAGAACGGGGTGTGGCCCTGGATCATCTCCGCCCGACTGATGGACATGCTGCCGCGGGTCTCGATCAGGTTCGGGATGAAGGTCATGACGAAGCACACGGCGTACACGACAAAGAGAACCGAACGGTACCTGTGCGTCCTGCCCGTATAGACCATGAGGAAAAACATGACGACGATGAAGACGTATGTGACGGCCAGCGAGATCAGTCGAAGGAGATCCTTGGGCAGGGGCTGGCCGCCTGTCACCATCATCGCCATGAGCAGGATCATGGGCAGGCTCAACAGGAATGCCTTCAACAGACGTCTTGGCGCAGGGCTATGATCGGCCATGTTCACACACCTCAATGCCATTCGGCTATGAGACTTACTACGCCAGAGTATAGATAGAACAGGCCCACCACGCCAGTGGCCAGGCGACCAATCGTCTTGATTCTCTCACGCCGGCCGGCCAGGCCGACCACTGGCAGGGGTGCAAGGCAGACCGATGTGCCCACAAAGAAGCCCGCAAAGAAGAGAAGGCTCTGCCCAAGTTCTGAAAGTCGGGCTGAACTCACCAAGGCCAGCAGGAAGGGTGGGCAGACGTTCACCCCGGTCAGAAGCCCCAGGCCCACGGGGACCCAAAAGGGCCTTGCCCGCAACAGCCTTGCCCGTATGCCGCAAAGGGCCGTTCCCCTACAGGTGTGATCCCCGCCCGCAAATCCATAGACGATCATGACCAAGGCCAGTACGATCGTGGCAGCGCCGAACACCCCACGCTGGTGGGGCAGGTCCTCGAAGAGCAAGGAATGCGTGAGCCATGCCAGAACGGCGAAGAGCATATACCCAACGAGCCGCCCTCCAAGGAAGCCTCCAAGCGATACCACGTTGGCTCGCGGAGTCCTGCCCTCCCCCAGGAGATAGGGGACAAGGACAGGGGCACACGTGGCCAGGCACGTGCCCCCGTTGGCGATCCCTAACATGAATCCGTTTGTGAAGACCATAGGACTACTGACCGGTGATTCATCATTCTTGCTCCGTCCATCGCGACTGTCACCATGTCGATCAACCCTCCGAGGGCAGCGCCCTCAGTTCCACTGCGGGCATACTCCGTCCCTGTCGGCTCCCTACAGGGCCTCAACCGCGACCCGGCCCTCGTCAGAGCCGCGAACCCGCCCTGCGCCCCATCTCCGTCCCCAGCCACCGCCGGATCTTGCGCAAAGCCCTGGAGTGATAGACCTTGGCCGCATGCATGGCATGCCGGAGCGGCCGTTTGCCATACAACTGGTCCAGGAGTGCCCAGTAATGCCGCGTGATGGGCCCCCTCTCCCGCAAACCGATGATGCCTGCCTGCATCCCGATCACACTGGGGTCAATGCCCAGGCGGTCACAGTATTCGCTGATTCGATAGCACTTGCTGCACAGCCCGCACCATCGCCTGTCGGTGTTGTGCAGGCATGAGTAGATATACTCGAAGAAAGGCGTCTTCGAGAGTCCCTCAAACATCCGGATCTTCGGGTAGCAATTGAAAAGCGGCAGCAGCAGCGGCTCGCCCTCCAGGACGATATTCCTCAGAAAACTCGGATGCAGTGAGAGGTCCATGTCGTCGAAGTTCAGGGCCTCCTCCATCTCACTGGCCTTGTAGATCATGCTTACACCGAACTGCCGGCAGAGTGGGAGACTGTGCCAGTAGAACAGCAGACCCGATACATAGTGGTTCTTGTAGGTCTCCGCCTTTCTGATCAGAGACATGCCGTTGGACCTTACGCGTTGAAAGTCCAGGTTGAACCTTGACACCAACCGATCCTCCAGGTCCCGCTTGATGGAATACGTATGGATGTCGTTGTTCATCCACTGGTCTCCAACGATGGAGACGAGGATGGGCCTGCAGCCATGCAGCACCGACAGGGCAAACATGCTCTCCACACCGCCACCGAATAGCAGTGCGATCCGGCCTTGCGTGAGATCTCGTCCAGGCGGACACAACTCTCGGCCGGACGAGCCCGCGGTGTTCCACTCAATGGTGAACGGTTGAATCCCCAGGGAGGCCAGAACGCGGCACCAATAGGCCTTCAACCTGTCATCCCATGCAAAGGGTGAGGTGATCCTGACCTGTTGGCACTCCTTGGCGAGAACGGGCAGGATCGCGGCCAGGAGGTTGTTCACCGGATAAAAGATGTCAGGAGGGGGGACAAAATCGTAAGAGATCTCGAGTGGGATACCCGTGAACAGCGACTCGCTGCCGTCAGCAGACCACGGGATACGATAGCCTCGCCCAAGGAATTCCACGTCGTGGATTCGTAGCTCAACCATGTAGACGACATCCTACCCAGGCCTTGCCGGGCCCCGCATTTGCCTTCTCGCTTGAACCGTCGTGTAACCCATAGACCTCAGATGCCTTCCAAGTTCGGGACTCCAGGCCATTATGGCTGGGCTGGGGGGAAAGTCAATCTCCAAGTCGGCTGAGGGCTGTCCTCTATCTGCGGCAGTGCGATGCCAAAAAACACGTCGAGTCAGGGCCCTATCAGCCCTGACTCGACGAACAAGGTTCACCCTACGAACTACTGGACTACTTGCCCTTCATGACCTGAACGACCTCGGCTGCAGACAGGGCCTTGTCGTACACCCGAACCTCATCCAGGGCACCATTGAAGGGGTTGACGGGCCCCGCCCCGCTGGCGCCGATCGCTAAGGGGGCGGTGTAGAGATAGCCAAACCCAAAGGTCCCCGTAGCATTCTGCACACCGTTGATATACATCACGGCGGTCGTCCCGTCGAAGGTCACTGCCACGTGGGTCCACTGGCCTACGGGCAGCGCACCGTCGGCATCCGCCACATAAGTGTCCCCCGACTGGAACTGTAGGACCCCGGCGGCACGGTCGGCCTCGATCTGCCACATCATGGTATCGACGCCCCAGGTGACCCTCTTTCCGATCAGGCCCTGCCAGCCATCATTCAGGCCATTCCACTTGGCCCACAGGGCGACCGAGAGCCGGCCTGTTGCAGCAGACGGGTTGAAAGTACCGAGATCAATGTACTGCGAGCCTTGCGTGCCCATGAACATCATGGCCTTACCCATCCCGGTCGGGCCGGCCACGTACGTGACAGGCAGGTTCGGGTCGCCGGCAAGAGTGCCGTTGAAACCGTTGCCCGAGCTGTCGTTGGCGTTGTTCTCCATGGCGAAGTAGGTCACGAGGCCGTATGGCTTGGGCCCTACCCGGATGTCATCGATGAAGATCTCCCCGGAGGCCTGCGCGGGGCTGCTCGGATTGCCGACGCCGATCGTCATCTTCTTGACCGAGGCCAGATTGACGTCCTTGAGGTCACTGAGCGGGATCACCCATTCGGTCCAGTTCACGTCGGTCACCACCGTGGTATCCGGATTGGCCGCGGTCGCGGACGACCCGGCACTATCCTGGATCCTGACGTACAGCCGGTCAGCCCCGTTGCCATCGATGCCTCGGACGTAGAGCTTCAGCGCATCGTACCTGCTGATCGCCGTCCAGTCCTGCGGCTGGTCCCACGTCCGCACGGCCTCGGAGTAGGTCCGAATGCTGTTGTTCGTGTAGTCCATGGGCATGGACTGCCGTCCGGAGTGAACGATGGTCTGCTCGGCAAACGGCGGGTAGAGATTCCCGACCGTAGAGCCGGTACCGTTACCGTTGGAGAGGTCGAGGTGGCAGTCCTGGGACGCGGAGTAGCCGTACCCGTCGACCCATGCAAAGAAGATCCGATTGCACACGTCGTCATACTTCTCGAAGTCATCCACGGTTATGAAATCGCCGGTGGTGAAGTTCCAGACAGAACCGACCCAAGGACTGCCCGACTTGGCGTCATTGACCTCATCCACGCGCCAGTAATACCGCGAGTTGAACTGCAAGACACCGGGGTCAAAGACGGCGGTGCTGGTCTTCACGAAGACCACGTTGGGATCACTGGCCAGCTTGGCGTTGGCCACAGCGTCCGTGTTGGTGCCGAAGTACACATTGTGAGACGCGGCATAGTACCCTGGATCCCAGCTCAGCCTTGGATTATTAGACACGTCCTTGCCATTGTTGAGCGGCTGTGGACTAAGGGCCTTTCCGGCACCCAACAACTGCATATTGTCGAGGTAGAAGGTCACCGGGCCTGAGTACTTCGAATCGTTGCAGTTGCTCACGAGGCGAAGCTCCAGCCAGCCAACGTCCTGCAGATTCTTCATCTCGGCAAACCATTGCGAGTAGTCGAAGGTCGCCTTGATGGTCTGATCCCTGCCGACTGCTCGCGTCCAGTTCGCCTGCTCGGGCGTGAGCTTATACGCGCTCCAGTTAGTGCCGCCGGCATTGACGATCATGTGGATCCCGTTCCACCCGGGGACAGGGCTTACGGGCCAGTCTGCCATCTTCCAGGTCACATCGACCGTGATCTTCTGGTTGGCCTTGAATGCGTCCACCAGGCCGTTGGCCATGAGGTCCAGCACCAAGACGTCCGGGTTCCAACCACTGCCGTAGCTGTTTGACGCCATGTGGATCCCGAGGCTGTTCTTGCCCAGGGTCACGCCGTTGACCTCGTCGAAACGGGCATCGGCGCCGCCGGCGCCCACCACCCAGCCGTCCAGATCCTTTTCCCAGTTGCCTATGACCACGGCATGGCTGGTCGATGCCAAGGTCAAAACCACGGCCGCAAAAACCACATACACTAGTCTCTTACACATACCCACTGTCCTCCTTCCTACCTAATCTAATGGACTCTGATGATCGACTCTGAAAAAACACCGGTGTTCCCTGGCAACACTTTCCGCTCCCGGGACTCACGGTGAATCTGATCCGCTGGCTCCGTGCCGTCTGCACTCAGATATGATCGACCTACCCTGACGGGAGAATTGACTGCGACTACCGCAGGCTTTCTAGTCCTCCAGTCTCCGACGATTCCCCACTTACCTCGCCATGCGGACCGGCCGCAAGGCGGACCGACGCTGTTACATTTTGTTACATCGTATCAGACCGGCCAGCCTTGTGTCAAGATGAATCCCCCGCTGCAAAGTCGAACGTCGGACTCTCCTACGTCCGGCATGCCTCTCTTCGAGACCAGGCCAGGTTGGAGCCACCCTTGGGATGCGCAAAAAAAGGAAAACATCGGGACCGAAATGGTCACTCGATGTTTTCCGGAGGGGAGAAAAACCTTAGCTTTACGATACCTGTCTGCTTCTTCGACCGTGCTGAGGGGGTACTTGAGTAGATCCTCTCCATTTATTGCCTGGGTCCAGGGGTCTTGGGTACGGCCCCTTGAAGGTTCGATAACCTCATCCCTGGAATCTTCCGCGGGCGGCTTGACGCCCAACGGCCCATCCACTAACATAAGTCTACGACCGTAGGCAGCAAGAAGAGGTGTGCCCTTGATCAATCTATAGCGCGGATCCCCCATGAAACTGGAAATGACCGGACAGATGCGGATGGAGCAGCGAATGAAGCTGGCTCCGCACATGATCCAGTCGATGGAGATCCTGCAACTGCCCATACTGGCCCTCCAAGAGCGGATCGAACAGGAACTCAACAGCAACCCCGTCCTGGAACAGGAGGAACCTGCCGAGCGAACGGCTGAAGAGACCGCCACCGAAGAACCTCCCTCGCAAGACGCGGACGACGACAAGATCGAACAGAGGGTCCTGGTCGTCGATACCGACGCCAACAAGGCAGCCGACTTCGAGCGTCTGGCCACCTTCGGCCGGGAATATGACGACTACACCGAACAGGCCGGCCGCTCGCGGCCCAGCGGCCAGGATGACGACGTTGACCCCAAGCTCCAGGCCATCAAGAACGCCGCCGCCCTGCCGCACTCGTTGCACGAGGTCCTGATGGACCAGTGGCGCATGGTCGAGGCGCCCCCTGCCGTGAAGAAGGCGGGCGAGGCCATCATCGACTACATCGACGATCGGGGGTATCTGGGTGTCCGCCTGGAGCAACTCCACAACCAGGACAGGAACGAGTTTACCTTCGAGGACCTCAAGGAGGCCCTGCTCCTCGTCCAGACCCTGGAACCGACCGGCGTGGGTGCCCGGGACATCAAGGAGTGCCTCTTGATCCAGATGGGCCAAGACCCGGAGGACATGTCCTTCGAGATGGACCTGGTGGCCCATCATATGGACGCGCTCCTGGAGAACCGCCGGCCTGAGATCACCAAGAAGATGCGGTGTACCATCGAGCAGTTGAATCACGCGGTGGAGCGGCTCCGCAAGTTCGACACCTCCCCGGGCCTCCAGATCAGCCAGAGCCCAAACCGGCCCATCACGCCGGACGTGGTCGTCGAGCAGGCGGACGACGGCGCGGACTATACCGTGCGTCTGGTCGACGACTACGTGCCCAACCTGCGGCTCAACGACGGCTACCTCAGGATGGCCAAGGACTCCGGCGTCAACGACAGCACCCGCAAGTTCCTGCAGACCAACATCCGGTCCGCCCAGTGGATCATGGAGGCGATCCAGCAGCGAAAGAGCACCCTGCTGAAGGTCACCCGCGCAATCGTCCGCCACCAGCGGGACTTCTTCGACAAGGGCCCGTTGTACCTCAAGCCCCTGCCCATGGCCAAGGTGGCCGACGAGATCGGCGTGCACGTGGCCACCGTCTCCCGTGCGGTTTCCGGCAAGTACATGCAGTGCCCCTGGGGCATCCTGCCGCTCCGGAAGTTCTATAGCGGCGGCATGGAAGACGCCCAGGGACACGAACACAGTTGGGAGGCGATCCGGGTCCAGTTGCAGACCCTCATCGATTCCGAGGACAAGACCAACCCCCTCAGCGACGATCAGATCCGCGAGAAGCTCGCAGCAGCCGGCTTTGCCAACATCGCCCGCCGCACGGTGGCCAAGTACCGCGGCTTGCTCAACACCCCAGCAGCCCGGTTCAGGAAGAGGTACTGACGTTGATCGGCGTCATGGACTTCGACAGTCCTGTCCGACGTTCGGCGATGTCCCCTTACTGCCCCGTGGTCGAACGTCCGGAGCCCCTGTTCGGTGAATTCGAAGTTATGATTGTACTATCTCTACGAGCGGTTTGGTGCTCATCTGTCACAAGAACAAGCATTACACTGGAGGTCGGAACCTCCAGTGCTAGTTGTTACAGTTTACACCTTCCCACCACAGTCTGGGATAATCCTCACCTTCACAAATGGTCCAGATGTCCTCTGTGCCGTTGATCGATTCGCCGGCGAAGTCCCAGCCCACGAAGCTGGACTGCTCCTTCATCTGGGGCGTGCTCAGCCCCGTGCCATCGCCACTGTAACCGCAGTCCGACCGGTCTCTGTCCCAGAAACAGTGGGCCACAATGCCACTATTGGTTCCCACGAACCCGCCGCCACGATAAAGGTAGTCGAGAGCAGCGGCGGCGACTACACCGGAACAGTAGGAGTTGACAATCGTGCTCCCTAGATTAATCCCTGCCAACCCGCCGGCATCTCCTCTACTGATAACGAGATC
>Ga0209777_10001996_pt1 | contig 27923 bp, 23 predicted proteins | sample FrelakmetHBP12HB_FD_187147 | JGI IMG/M metagenome (GOLD analysis project Ga0209777, IMG submission 187147) | Freshwater lake sediment microbial communities from the University of Notre Dame, USA, for methane emissions studies -HBP12 HB (SPAdes)... | ecosystem: Environmental > Aquatic >...
TGCTTTCGGCTGCATGATAGCCTTGTTAATCAATCTCAAGAAAACATGAAATCCGGGCGAGGGTTCACTTCATCCCCAACCTAAAGGATGGGGAATTCGTGACCCTCCGCACTCCCGTTGTATTAAAAATTATGATAAAAAAAGCTGGAATTGATGAGTGAAGCCCCCCAGAGGAATCAATCCCCCCCAGAACCACACACTCCATGGCCTTCATGGCCCTCATGTTGGGCGACAAGATTTCTTTTTGCCGGATTGAAGCTCTTCTTGGGCTTGCTGTCCATCAATCTATGCCAGTTGTCTCTCTCCCAGATATTGAATGATTTATCCTCTTCCGGAATGAGCTGGCGCAAACGCAGGACCAGTCCGTCCCAGTTGACGGCGTGTCCTCTGAAATCCGGGCCGTCCACGCAGGCGAACTTGGTCTTGCCATCTATTTCCACCCGGCAGGCACCGCACATGCCTGTGCCGTCCACCATGAGGGGTGTGAGGCTGACCACCGTCTCCACGCCGGCGGCTCGGGAGGCGTCTGAAGAGACCTTCATCATGAAGGGACAGCCGTGGGCAAAGATCCTGTCTATCTTCTTTCCCGACGCCAGCTCCTGCTCGATGAAGTCATTGGCCCAGGCAGTCTTGCCGCAGCCTGTTACCACATGAACCTCGTCACTGTGTTCCTTGAGCTTATCCACCCAGAAGATGAAGTCCGGACCGCGTCCTTCCACAACCGTTACCACGTAGTTGCCCTTCTCCTTGAGAGCCTTTATGAGGGGCAGAGTAGGTCCGGCGCCAAAGCATCCGCAGGCGCAGATGACTCTCCCGAAGTTCTCAATCTTTGTGGGCGCACCCAGGGGGCCGGCGATGTTGGTAACGCATTCGCCTTCTTTCATGGCTGACAGCTTGGCGGTGCTGGTGCCCAGAACGTAGAAGACAATGTCCACGGTGCCCTCTTTTTCGTCCCAGCCGGCCAGGCCCATGGGGATCCTCTCCCCTTTCTCGTCCACCCTAATGATCACAAACTGACCAGGCTTCGCCGTCAGGGCAATCTTGGGAGCTTTGAACTTCATGTAGATGATATTGGGAGCTACGGTCTCCTTGGTTATGATCTCGTACATCTCTAGCCTCCTCTAATCTTATTCAGCTTTACGGCACAGACCTTTAGCTCCGGGATCTTGGCCACGGGGTCCAAGGCCGGATTGGTAAGGACGTTGGTAGGCGTCTCGGAGAAATGAAAGGTCATAAAGACCACACCTACAGGCGACTTTTCCGTGGTTTTGGCTTTGGCTCTGACGGCCCCCCGGCGGGAGGTTACCTCGATCAGCTCGCCATCAACAATACCCAAAGTGAGGGCGTCTTCTGGATTCATCTCCACCAGCTCCTCACCCCGCAGAATGTTGAGGTCGCCCATCTTTCGCGTCATGGTTCCGGTGTGATACTGACAGAGAACTCTGCCCGTGGTAAGAATGAGGGGATACTCCAGATCAGGCAGCTCCATGGAAGGCCGGTAATCGACCACATTGAACTTGCCAAGGCCCCTCGTGAACTGGCCTTTATGCAGGAACTTAGTTCCTGGATGCTCCATATTGGGGCAGGGCCACTGCAAGCCATCCCCATCTAGCCGTTCATAGCTTATGCCCCCGTAGCTGGGAGCAAGCTTGGCTACCTCAGACATGATCTCGGAGGGATGATCATAGCTAAACTGGTCCCTCCAGCCCATGCGAGCCGCCAGAGCGTCTAGGATCATCCAGTCGGGCATGGACTCGCCCGCGGGCTGCAGCGCCTTCCTGATCCTCTGCACCCGGCGCTCCGTATTGGTAAAGGTTCCATCCTTCTCCAGGCTGGTGGTTGCCGGCAGGACCACGTCTGCCAATGCCGCCGTTTCGGATAAGAAGATGTCCTGCACCACCAAAAACTCCAGAGCCTTCAAGGCCTCTACCACGTGGCTGCAGTCCGGATCGCTGACTACCGGGTTTTCTCCCATGATGTACATGGCCCGTATCTTGCCATCCTTTGCGGCATTCATCAACTCGACCAACGTTAGGCCGGGCTTTTCCGGCAAAGCCGCTCCCCAGGCCAGCTCGAACTTCTTTCTAAGATCGGGATTGGTCACCGCCTGGTAGGCGGGCAGGAGATTGGGCAAGGCACCCATGTCGCAAGAGCCCTGAACATTGTTCTGGCCGCGCAGGGGATTGATGCCCGAGGAGGGCTTTCCGAGGTTGCCGGTCATCATGGCCAGATTGGCCAGGGTGAAGATGTTATCCACTCCATGAGAGTGCTGAGTGATGCCCATGGCATAGATTATGGAGGAAGGATTGCCCCTGGCATAGAGCCGGGCAGCATCTCGGATCAGCTCGGACTTGACACCCGTAATGCGTGCCGCGTCAGATGGGGACAGCTTCAGAAGAGAGGCTTTGAACTCTGGGAAGCCCTCCGTCCGCTCCGAGATGAAGCCCTCATCCATTAGCTTTTCTTCCTGGATTATGCGGCACATCTCCAGGACAAGAGGCACATCCGTTCCCGGGGTCTGGCGCAGCCAGACATCGGCGATCTTGCACAGGTCGATCCAGCGGGGATTGGCCACGATGATCTTGGCCCCCCTCCTTTTCGCCTCTTTGATCTTGAGGGCGATGACGGGATGCTGCTCGCTGGTGTTCGAGCCGATGATGAAAATGCATCCAGCGTCTGCTAACTCAGAAATGGAGTTGGTCATGGCTCCGCTGCCGAAAGCCAGGGCCAGGGCGGAGACGGTCGAAGCATGGCAGAGCCTTGCACAGTGATCTATGTTGTTGGTCTGCATAACCAGCCGGGCAAACTTCTGGGCCAGATAGTTCTCCTCATTGCTACACTTGGCTGAGGAGAGGAAGGCAAAGCTGTCGCCCTTGTAGCCATTCAATTTTTCCGCCACCAAACTGAGGGCCTCTTCCCAGGTTGCCGGCAGCAGTTTGCCGTTTTTCCTGATGAGCGGTACAGTCAAACGCTCCGGACTCTCCACGAAGCCGAGACCAAAGCGGCCCTTGACGCAGAGCTGGCCGTTGTTGGGCAGACAGTCCCGCTTGCCTCTCACCCTCACTATCCGGTTGTCCAGGACGCCTACCTCTATCCGGCAGCCCACGCCGCAGTAGGGGCAAACAGTGTCCGTGCTCCGCTCCGGCCTCTGCCATTTCTCAGAGCGGGCGAAGAGGGCGCCGGTGGGGCAGATATCGACACATGCACCGCAAAATTTGCAGTCCGAATCCTGCAGGGATTCGGGGCCGATCCAGTGCATGCGGTGAAAATCGGGATTGCTGGTGAGGACGCCTTCGCCGCGCACCTCCTGGCAGGCACGCACGCAGCGGCCGCACAGAATGCAGAGATTGTAATTGCGGTCAAAGAAGGGCTCTCTTAAAATGGGCATATTCTTAAAAGCGATCTGATATCTGACCTTTTCCAACCCCACGAACTGCACCGCCTGTTGCAGTTCGCATTCGCAGTTCTTGAGGCAGTACTTGCAGCCCACGGTGACCGGGAACTTTCTCATGCACTCGCGCAGGTCGCTACATTCGTTCCTCCTTTCGCAAAAGAGGCAACTGGTGGGATGATTGGTGAGGGCCAAGAGCATCTCCAGGATATTTCTTCTCATCTCCTGCAGTTCCTCGGTCTTGGTATGCACCACCATTCCCTCTTTTACCATGGTATTGCAGGCGGTAGGATAGTAATCCAGGCCTTTTACTGAGACAATGCACAGCTTGCAGGAGCCTATAGGCTTGAGGTCCGGATGGTCGCAAAGCGCCGGCACATAAGAGCCGGCCTTGCGAGCTGCATCAAGAACGGTAGCTCCCTCTGGGACCACTACCTCTCGATCATCGATGGTCAGTCTAATTTCAATCATGTTCCCAACCGCGCCGGGCATTGGTGGTGATTAATTGTATTAGAAGATTGCTCTGGCTTCGGACTTCTGGTCTTTCATCATGTGATTTTCTCTATCTTTATGGCGCATGCCTTATACTCCGGCGTCTTTGCCTGGGGATCAAGGGCAGCGTTGGTAAGAAGGTTAGTAAGAACATCCTGGTAGTGGAAGGACATAAAGGCTACTCCGCGCGATGACTTATTGGTAACTCTTGCCTTTGTTCTAACTTCCCCGCGTCTGGATCTGACCAGAACCGTCTCTCCGTCTTCAACCCCAAGTTCTTTTGCATCAGCAGGGCTTATTTCTATAGTCTCCTCCGGCCATACATACATGATTCCACTGGAGCGCCGGGTCATGGAGCCGCAATTGTAATGCTCTCTCCTCCTACCGGTGGTGAGAATCAAAGGATAATCAGAATCAGTCTGCTCGGCAGGATATTTGTGTTCCACGGCATTGAATTTACCCAGGCCACAACTGAAACTCCCAACATGAAGCGTCTCTGTGCCCGGATGCTGCATAGACGGACAGGGCCACTGCAGACCCGCGCTGCCCAGCCGCGCGAAGCTCACTCCGGCAAACATCGGTGCCAGAGAGGCAATTTCATCCATAATCTCCGAAGGGTGATTGTATTTCATGGGATAGTCCATCTTTTGGGCAATCCGGCAGATTGTTTGCCAGTTCTCCTGGCCACAAATTGCAGGTATCGCTTTACGCACTCGTTGGATGCGCCGCTCGCCATTGGTAAATGTTCCGTCACACTCCGCAAAGCTGGCTGCAGGCAGGATAACGTCAGCATATTTGGTAGTCTCAGTAGGGAAAATCTCCTGGACAACGAGGAAGTCCAGGGCTTTAAGTGAAGCACGGACTCGATTGGTATCAGGATCGGTCTGGGCAGGATCTTCCCCCAAGATATAAAGCCCCTTGATTCCCCTTTCTGTAACACCTTCTAATATTTGGGTGGAGGTCTGACCAGGAATTGCGGACAATTTGACCTTCCAGGCTTCTTCGAATTTGGACTGAATATTGGGGTCCGTTACCGGCTGATAGCCAACGTAAACATTGGGAAGAGCCCCCATATCGCAGGCCCCTTGCACGTTATTTTGCCCGCGCAGAGGCATTACCCCGGTCGACAGGCGTCCCACATTACCCGTGAGCATTGCCAGATTTCCCAGGGACATTACATTGGCGGTTCCAGTAATGTGTTCTGTCATTCCCAGGCTATAGATGATCATTGCCTTCTTCGCCTTGGCATAGAGTCGGGCGGCTTTTATGATATCTTCCTCAGAAACTCCGGTTATCTTGGCAGAGCGTTCCGGCGGATATTCCATAACCACCTTTTGCATTTCCTCGAAGCCCTCAGTACGCCCGGCAATAAACTCACGATCTTCCAGCCCATCTCTCAGGATAACATTCATCATTGCATTCAGCAGGGCGATATTAGTTCCCGGCTTCAGGTTGAGCCATACTGTTGCCAGTCCGACCAGCTCGATTTTGCGGGGGTCGGCCACGATGATCTTTGCGCCCTTGGAAGCAGCCTTGATTATCTTCAGACTTACGATCGGATGCGCCTCGGTTGTATTGGATCCGATAACGAACAGGACATCGGCGTCTTCAATCTGGTCAAAGGAATTGGTGGCGGCTCCGCTGCCAAAGCATGCCGCGAGCCCCGTTACCGAAGGGGCATGGCAGACTCGCGCACAGTTGTCCACATTGTTAGTGCCGAAGGCGGCCCGGGCAAGTTTCTGCACCAAATAGTTCTCCTCATTGGTGCACCTGGAAGAGGAAAATGCTCCCAGTGAATTAGGACCGTATTTATTTTTGATCTCGGTGAACCTCTTGGCAACCAGATCGAGTGCTTCTTCCCAACTGGCCTCCTCAAGTCTGCCGTTACGTCTTATCAGGGGTGTAGTCAACCGGTCGGGATGATGGACAATCTCTTCCAGGCCAAAACGGCCTTTAACGCATGCTTGCCCCCGATTTACTGGGCTTTCTTTGTCCGGATGGATAGAGATAATTCGGTCTTCTTTGACTCTAAGATCTAATCGGCAGCCCACCCCACAGTAGGGGCAGATGGTGGCCACCGTCTTATCTGGCCGCATCCATTTATCAGACCGGGCATAGAGGGCACCGGTGGGGCAGGCATCCACACATGCCCCGCAGAACTTGCAGTCAGAGTCCTGCAGAGACTCGGGGCCGATCCAGTGCATGCGATGAAAATCGGGATTGCTGGACAGCACACCCACCCCGCGCACCTCCTGACAGGTTCGCACGCAGCGGCCGCATAGGATGCATAAATTGTAATTGCGATCGAAGAAGGGCTCTCTTAAAATTGGTCTATTCTTAAAAGAGATCTCATATCTTATATTCTCCAGTCCCACGAACTGCACCGCTTCCTGCAACTCGCATTCTTCATTCTTGGGGCAGTACTTGCAGCCCACGGTCACCGGGAATTTGCGCATGCATTCGCGCAGGTCGCTGCATTCATTTTTCCTATCGCAAAACAGGCAGCTGGTGGGATGATTGGTGAGCGCCAAGAGCATCTCCAGAGTGTTTCTTCTCATCTCCTGCAGCTCTTCTGTCCGGGTCTCTACCACCATCCCCTCTTCCGCCGGGGTATCGCAAGCATTGGGATAGTAATCCAGGCCTTTTACTGAGACGATGCACAGCTTGCAGGAGCCGATGGGCTTGAGGTCCGGATAGTCGCAGAGTGCTGGTACATAAGATCCCGCTTTGCGGGCTGCATCGAGAACTGTGGCTCCCTCTGGGACCACTACCTCTCGATCATCGATGGTCAGTCTAATTTCAATCATGTTCCCAACCGCGCCTGGAAATGTAGAGAATTAATTGTATTAGAAGGTTGCTCTGAAACATGGAATCCTGAAATTATTTCGCTGCCCATGAACGTCTCGGATTGGCTTGGCACGTGCAGTCCGACCCCTTTGCCCTCACCACGCAAATTAATAAAAAATATATCACATCAAACAATGAGTTCGTATAAATTATAAGCGCAGTGTTCCAGGTTCCCTGGAACATTGCCCTCCCAGTTTAGTAGTGTCGCATCATGGCCTGTCCTTGCATTCCTGGCATTGTGCAAAAATTCCTATCTGCTGGCCTTGTGGGATAGTGATGGAAGAAATACCTTGTTCAATCAACGTAATCACCATCGACCCGCCATATTCAAAGTGACCGAGCTTCTCACCCTTATAAACGGGCACCGGGCTATGCGCCATCACATTCGAGAACTTGTCTTCGAATACGACCGAGCCAATGGTATCCAGGCCTACCGGGATCATCGCCACATAGCCGTATTCCTTTGTTTTGATCACCAGGTAGCCGCGGCGGAAATGTTCGAAGACACTATAGTTGGCGCCATAACCGAAATTCCTTGCATTATAGAAGGCGGCAAAGTCCTTGATGCCCCAATAGGCCCCGCTTACATCCTCCTGCGATTCCACCACCATGCCCGATACCACGGAATGATAATGGTGGTAGGTGGTGGGCATCAGTATGCAGGAAATCGCGGTGCCGTTCTCGAAATACTTGGCATATTCGGATCCGTTCAACAGCTCTGTGACATTCAGCTTCTGGTTCAGCTTTGTTGGAACCTTAACATCCGGCGTCAGCGGCTCGATCATATTCAATACGCAATCGGTCGGTGAGACCAGTACAGAGTCATCAAGGGGGCTCGCGACCGTTCGCGTGCCGGGCAAAAGATCGCGAATAAAGAACTGATTGAACGACTTGAATCCATCCGGCGGAACGATATATTGTTCCATATGAATCGATGGATCGTCCATCCATTGCGAAATGGTTGCTTTTGACTCTGGGCTCTCCAGGAATTTCTGCCGGGCCTCGACAAATTGCAGGGTCCAGTTTAATCCAGGGTCTTCGCCAACGATCTTCTGGCCAAATTCATTCTTGTAATAGAACCAGGTGAACTTCTCAATGTAATTGAATTCATCCTGTGCACCGCTGGGCGTCGGCAACAAGCGGTACCATTCGCCAAAGAACTGGAGAAGGTCGTCGAATTTCTTGCCCTTCCATGGGTTTACTGCGGTGGGGTTGGGCCACAGGTCGGCTGTATTGGGGTCCGGATCTTTCATGTTAGCAAATGCCTTATCCATGGTAATGCGAAATTCCGTGTTATTGTCGTATAGGTCCCTCAACGCTACTATTGGCGATGTTTCCTGGACATCCTGCGCCATCACAGGGGTTGATGCAAAAACAATTGGATTTTGCGGCGCGCCGAATACTGTTGGCATAGTCAACACCGCAACCAAAATGGCTAACATCAATATTATTTTCATATTCTAAAACCCACCTGAAACTTTTATTAACATTGATGTTATTTGTTTAAGTGTTTTATCTTGTTGGGGTACAGGGGTAGAGAAGACCCCAGACTTCAGGCGGGGGATGAATCGTACCCCTGTCATGATTACTTTCGCTGCGCACTAATTGACTTAATATAGCAGGGAACGACCATATTAAGTTAATATGAAAACGGCCTACAAGTTCCGGCTGTACCCAAACCGGCAACAAGAAGCACAATTGGCCTTAACGCTGGATACCTGCAGGCATCTTTGGAATAAAGCACTTGCTGATCGCAAAAATGCCTGGGAAAGCGAAGGCATAACCAGATCTTACGAAGATCAGGCCGCTTTGCTGGTCTTTGAGAAACAGTCCAATCTCAACCTCAATGCCGTCCATTCTCAGGTCGAACAGGATGTCTTGAGGAGACTTCAGAAATCCTTTGACAACTTCTTTCGAAGAGTTCGCGAAGGAGCTCGAAAAAAAGGCTACCCCCGGTTCAAGTCCATTAACCGTTATAGCTCGGTTACCTATCCACAGTCAGGGTTCAAGCTGAACGGCTCTCGGCTGATACTCTCAAAAATTTCCGGCGGCATTAGAACCTTTGTGCATAGGCCTATTGTTGGCAGGATCAAAACCTGTTCCATCAAGCGAGATAAGACAAATGCATGGTATGTCATATTTACGACCGAGCTTGAGAATCCAACCAAGCTGAAGCCCAAGACCACGATCGGAGTAGACCTTGGCATCACTCATGCAGCCGTAACTTCGGACGGTCAGTACTTCGACTATCCAAAGTACCATGTCCAAGCTGAGAAGAAGAATCGAGCTGCCAATAAATCGTTGCACCGCAAGAAGCTTGGATCCAATAACCGGAAGAAAGCCCAGACAAAGTTGGCCAGGATCGCAAAGAGGGTAACCAACCTTCGCGAGGAGTTTTTGCATCAGGTATCAAGGAAACTGGTAGACTCGGCTGACAGTATAGTATTTGAAGATCTGAGCATCCAGAATATGCTTAAGAACCACTGTCTGGCAAAGCATATTCAGGATGTATCATGGGGAAAGCTAATACGCTTCACGGTGAGCAAGGCTGAAAGAGCTGGCAAAACCGTGGTATTGGTAAATCCCTATAACACTAGCCAGAGATGTTCCGCTTGTGGCGAGATCGTGTCCAAGAAGCTGAAAGATCGAGTACATATCTGCTCTCGGTGTGGTCTAATAATTTGCAGAGATCTCAATGCAAGCATGGGAATCAGAACCCTCGGACTGAGGGGGATAGCCTGTGGAGAACCGACCTCCGGCTTTGGCCTATGCCCAAAGTAAGCGCCGGTTCGTCGAAGCAGGAAGCCCCATCCTTTAGGTGGGGAGGAAGTCACGGTGCAAATCGCTCTAGAAATTGCTTGAATTAGGCTTTATACCGTCGGTTGGATATAAATAGTGGTCAATAGCCTAATCATAGAATATTGGCATTCGGGAAGGCAAAATCTTATTTATATCCTGGGTTCTTTCCCCAAGCATAAGGATGATCAGCCAGAAGAGATCTTAGCCTCAGGGGCGCGGTGTAGAAAAGATGTCCAGCAAGATTAATTTAAACCGGGTGGAGATGCCCAAGCAATCTCCCGAAAAGAGGAAAAGCAACTTTCAGGAGGTTGCCCTGGGCTATAGTCCAGAGCAGGCGGCAGAAGAGGCAGGCAGATGTCTTCAATGCAAGAAGCCCAAGTGCATTGAAGGCTGTCCGGTGGGCGTGGAGATACCCAGCTTCATTTGTGCCCTGCGGGATGGGGACATGCCGAAAGCGGCGCGGTCCCTTAAGAGAAAGAACAGCCTGCCCGGAATATGCGGCCGGGTCTGTCCCCAGGAGGTGCAGTGCGAGTGCAAATGCGTTCTGGCCAAGAAGGGAGCGCCCGTGGCCATTGGTCGCCTGGAGCGTTATGTGGCCGATTGGGAGCTATGCCAGGCAGAGAGGCCCAAGTGCGAGATCGCGGCGGCCACGGGAAAGAAGGTCGCCGTGGTGGGCTGTGGCCCGGCCGGGCTGACGGTGGCCGCAGACATGGCCAAGTTCGGGCACAAAGTAACCATCTTCGAAGCGCTGCATGATGGAGGAGGCGTTCTGGTCTACGGCATTCCCGAGTTTCGCCTGCCTAAAGGCATCGTCCGAGCAGAGATCGAGTACGTCCAATCTCTGGGCGCAGAACTGGAGCTGGACTCAGTAGTAGGCAGACAGGTGCAGGTAGAGGGGCTGCTCAAAGGGGATTACGACGGCGTATTCCTGGGGATAGGCGCAGGCGCACCCCGCTTTCTCAATGTTCCCGGCGAGAACCTGAGCGGCGTCTACTCTGCCAACGAATACCTGACCCGAGTCAACCTGATGAAGGCCTACAAGTTCCCGGAATACGATACGCCCATCAAAAAGGGCAAGAAGGTAGCAGTAGTTGGCGGCGGAAACGTGGCCATGGATGCAGCCCGCTCTGCCATGCGCCTGGGGGCGGATGAGGTGCATGTCATCTACCGCCGCTCTCGCGAGGAGATGCCGGCCCGTTTAGAAGAGGTGGAGAACGCCATGGAGGAGGATGTGATCTTTGACTTCCTCACCAATCCCACCCGGTTTTTAGGCGACGAACGGGGCATGGTCAGGGCCATGGAGGTCGTTGAAATGGAGCTGGGCGAGCCCGATGCCTCGGGAAGGCGCAGCCCCAGGGTGAAGAAGGGCTCGGAGCACATCGTCGATGTGGATACGGTGGTCATTGCAGTGGGCACAGTGCCCAATCCCCTCATCGCCTCCAGCACGCCAGAGCTTAAGACCACCAAGTGGGGCACGCTGGTGGTGGACGAACGGGGCCGTACCACCATGGAAGGGGTCTGGGCCGGGGGAGACATCACCAGCGGCGGAGCCACGGTGATCAGCGCCATGGGTGAAGGCAAGACCGCGGCAGCGGACATGGACAAGTGGCTGAAGACGGATGGGAAGTGGAGCTGAAGAAAATATTAATTTCTATTTTTGTTTTTTGTTCATTCTATATACCTTAGTTGTGAATCCAGTCGCCATAGGTTGCCGTATTGTCGCTCAACGAAATCTCAGTTAGAGCTTGCTGCCTATGTCCAAATGCCGACTCCGTTGTCAGCACAGCCTTTCGCATAGGTCATGATTGACAGAATTGCATACGTGCCATAATCCGTAACATTAAAATATGACATAATATGATACTAAAACCATCTTAGCCAGGAGGGAATCGAAACGAAGAGACTACTGATATTGGCGGTACTAGTTGTTGCACTGATCGGCATGGCTGGGGCTGCAAATTACATGTACGAAAAGGCATCCGTTAAGGGTGTCGGCTATAAAAACGTGGAGATGATCATTTCCACTCAAACCGGCTTTAACGGCCAGAAACTGGTGGAGAAGGAATCCGGTTCCGGCAACGTCATCACCGAGAGGACTGAGCTTGAAGCCGAGAGGCAGCTTGAAAGATTTAAAGGCTTCGTCGAGAACGTTCCATATAAGGCAACCGACGATTATCCGTACAAACTAGCAAATGGGGCTTGGGTTCCAATTGGACTTATATGGACTCCGAGGGGATTTACTGGTCGATGCAATTGGCCAACCGGCACTGCATGCCCAATGGACTATATCAACTTCACCAAGGAAGCTGAGTTCGAATACATGCCAGTCTCTTATCAGACCGGTACTTACGATCAGAAGTGGGTGGAAAAACTCTGCGTGCAGAACTACAGGATTGGGGCTGTGCTGACTGAGATGTACACCCATGCCGAGCACCTGCAAAAGACCACCGAGGTCAAGACCAGAGGATATGGCACTGTACAATTGACTCAGAATGAGGACAATGGTTGGGATGGAAGCTGCCCAGCTTGCTGCACCGGTGTTCTCGAAGCTAACCTGAACAGCAACGTCATAGGCGTTGCCCACATAGGATGGATTTCCCGCGACCCTGATGCTGATAATCAGCTCAAAGGACGCCATGCCGAATACGGCCGCAGTGTCGAGGACCTGACCGGCGTCTTCTCCATTGAGAAATTCATCCAGCTCTGGGGGAACTCCACATGCGGTGCTATCAGCGTTGACTGGCTGCCCTGCGTGTAATCGTAGATAAAATTCCCACCCCTTTTTTTAGCGGGCCCTAATAACACGGCCCTAGGCCCGGAAACCACATCCCTACCATAATCGAGATCTCTTCTTTCCTGCAATGGAATTCGCCAAGGCAATGAGCTGAGATATAACCATAAGATGCAAGGGAGCTGCCTAAATATCTAATTTTAAAAATATGAGGCCTCTGCGTCCCTATAATGGGCTCTTGCCCGAGGGGAGGGGCGCAAAGCACCTCTGCTGCTGTTGGTGGTTTTGATCTAATCTGGATTACTACTATCTAAACCCAGCCGCGTATCTTCATGGCCTCGACGACCCGGGATACAGCTACGGTGTAGGCTGCCTGACGCATGTTTACCTTGTACTTCTTGGAGGCGGCCAGGACAGCCTGGTAGGCCTCTGTCATCCTCTCATCAAGCCGTGTGTAGACCTCATCGAGGGTCCAGTTGTAGCGGGCGATGTTCTGAACCATCTCAAAGTAAGAGACAGTCACACCGCCGGCATTGGCCAGGAAGTCGGGAATGACGTGCACCTTGTTCTGGAAGAGGATGGCGTCAGCTTCCGGTGTGGTGGGGCCGTTGGCCAGCTCAATGATGACCTTGGCCTTGATCTTGCCGGCGTTATCCTTGGTTATGACGTTCTCTAATGCGGCTGCAATGAGAATGTCTACATCCAGCTCCAGGATCTCTTCATTGCTGATCTTCTTGGCGCCGGGGATATTGGCGACCGTGGAAGTCTCCGCCTTGACGCGGGCTGCCACATCGGCTTCTATGCCAGCGGCATTGAACGCGCCGCCCTTGGAGTCGCTGACGGCGACTACCTTGCTGCCGAAGAGCTCTTTGACCAGAGAATGGGCAAAGCTGCCGGCATTGCCGTATCCCTGAATGGCTACAGTGGACTTGGCCAGGTCGATGTTGAACTCTTTGGCTGCCTCTCGAAGGGTGAACAGGCCGCCTCGTGCTGTGGAATCGCCTCTGCCCAGGGAGCCGCCCACGACCAGAGGCTTGCCGGTGATGAATCCGAAGCTGTTTGATCCGGTATGTAAGGAAAACTGATCCATCATCCAGGCCATCATCTGAGGAGTGGTGTAAACATCAGGTGCGGGCACGTCCTTATCCGGACCTATGTTTTGCCACAGTGCGTCGATGTAGCCACGGCAGAGGCGCTCCTGCTCGCCCATGGACATATCCTTGGGGTTGCAGATGACACCGCCTTTGCCGCCGCCCAGGGGCAGGCCGAGAAGAGAACACTTCCAGGTCATCCAGGCAGAGAGAGCCCGCACGGTGTCCACGGTCTCATCAGGATGGAAGCGAATGCCGCCTTTGCAGGGGCCCAGAGCATCGTTATATTGAACTCTAAAGCCCTGGAAGATCTTCAGGCTGCCGTCGTCCATGCGTACCGGGATAGATACGTGGAACTCTCGCCTGGGGTGCCTAAGAAACTCATGCACTCCGGCATCCAGGTTCAGAATCTTTGCACAATCGGCGAGTTGTTTCTGGGATATCTCAAAGGGATTCGGTTTGGACATTTTTTGCATCTCCGTTTAGCATCTACCCAAATCTTTATGTTTGACTGATGATAGCCTCTGTCCATCCTTAGCTATTTAAAAATTATGGGTTAACTTTATAAACTATGAAGGAGGCCGGAAATGCCATGGTGGCCTATTTAAGCTTTTTCAATTAATAAATTTACAATAAGAAATAGGTATATTAAGACCTCATTGGATACTAGTATCGTCCTTGCAACTTGAATTCGTAAAAATTCGCAATGAAACTTAGTTACTAAATTTCAATTGCATGCCAAAATGAGGGTTAGCCCAACAATGCTGCTTCGCAGAACGGAAAAGCTTTTCCGGCGACCTTGCCAAATGCGATAGGATCAATTGGTGCAAATGCAAGAAGGATAAAAACGATGACGATTGCCATAGTGGATTACGGGATGGGCAACCTGTTCAGCATCTATAACGCTCTGGACTACGTGGGTGGCTCACCGAAGATTATAAGCGAGCCCGATGAACTTGCCGGAGCAGGGGGCATTGTGGTTCCGGGCGTGGGGGCCTTTGGGCAATGCATGGATCGACTCTGCCGCTTCGAAGGTGCTCTTAATAGTGCGCGAGAATGTGGAACCCCCATCTTTGCTATTTGCATAGGGCTACAGGTCCTCTTTGAGGAGAGCGAAGAAAGCCCTGCCGCCCGAGGATTGGGATGGATTAAGGGAAGAGTGGTAAAGCTGCCTTTATCGGTTATGATCCCCCAAATGGGCTGGAACAGCCTTTCCATCAAGCGCCCGGTAGAGATGCTGCAGGGGATTGAAGACGGCGATATGTTCTATTTTGTGCACTCCTACTACGCAAAACCTGTTGACAAATCGCTGATCGTTGCTACGACGAAGCATGGGGTGGATGTCACTGCAGCAATAGCCCGAGATAATCTCTTTGCCACTCAGTTTCACCCCGAGAAGTCGGGCGCCAAGGGCCTGAGAATCCTGGAAAACTTTGTGAGGGCCATACGATGTTAGCGAGAAGAATCATTCCCTGTTTGGACTGCGACATGGGTGTGCCGGGCGGTCGAGTTGTCAAGGGCATCGAGTTCAAGCAGATAAGGTATGCAGGGGTTCCGTGGGAGCTGGCCGGCCAATACTATGAGGATGGTGCCGATGAGATCGTCTTTTTGGACATCACGGCATCTCACGAGCGAAGGGAGACCATGACCAGCGTCATTAAAAAGACCTCGCGGTCGGTCTTTGTGCCACTAGCTGTAGGCGGCGGCATAAGTGGTGTGGAGCCTGCAAGAGAGGTCTTCAATGCCGGGGCAGACAAGATCACTTTGAACACCTCTGCCCTAAAGCGCCCTGAGCTGATCAGCGAGATATCCGATCGATATGGAAATCAGGCAGTAGTACTGGCCATCGATGCCAAGCGGCGCTACACTTTAGAAGAAGGCCGGCACATTGTGCAAACTGGGCAAGGAGCCTGCTGGTTTGAATGCTCCTTTTATGGGGGCAGGCAGTTTACAGGCATTGACGCCATCGCCTGGGCAAGCAGAGCGGTGTCCCTGGGGGCGGGAGAGATTCTTCTTACCAGCATGGACCGGGATGGGACCTATGACGGCTTCGACATCCCTCTCACAAACGCCGTGGCCAAAAGGGTGAATGTGCCTGTGATCGCCTCAGGAGGCTGCGCCAGCCCTGATCACATGCTGGAGGTCTTCAAGAAGACCGATGCATCGGCCGCGCTGGCGGCGAGCATCTTCCACTTCGGTGAGTGGAATATCCGAAACGTGAAGACATATCTCAAAGAGAGGGGCGTGAACGTGCGCATCTGAGTGAGATTTGTCTAAATAGCTAGAAAACAGTAGGACGGAGAGGATATATCAGAAATGGTGCACATAGAGCTTACCAAAGCCCCCTGCAATCAGACCCTGGAAGTCATAACAGTTAGTGATGCCAGTTGGGAGAAGAGATTTGAGTCCATGGGCATAAGGAAAGGAAGGCACATCCGCAAAATTGCCTCTCAGCCCTTTGGCGGACCGGTAGTAATTGAAGTAAACGGCTCGAAGATATCGCTCGGCCGGAATATTGCGGCAAAAATCGGGGTGGAGGTACTTGCCCGCCCCTCTGGTTAGTGTTAGGCCAAACTTCCCTCCCGGTTTTATCTAGTACAGCGAGGCCGAAATAAACCAATTTTTTTACTTCGCGGCTTCGCGTGAAGCCGGACCCGTTTGAATCTCACTCATGGCTTTAATTAGGCCTGGCTGTACTAGGTTGCTATGAGTTGCTTTAGCCTCTGGATGCTCTCCATAGCCTGGGCAGACTCGTGCAGCTTCTCATCCTCGAAATGCTTTATGATCGCATCAATGCCCGCTTTTAGCGAGTAGACCTTCATTGGTCTGCCTTTGCCTTCGCGCTTGATTTCTTTCTCTTCTATCCAGCTGTTTTCACGCAGGGTACGCATGGCAATGCTCACTTCCGGCTGCCGCAGGTCGGAGCCCATCTCTATTTCGCGAGATGAAGCTTCATCCACATTAGCCAGAAAGGTTATGAGCGTTGCAACGTTGCGCGGAACGCTCAGGGATCGAAGCGTTTCGACAAATTCCATGTCCTTGTCATCCAGGATCTTTACAGTGGACTCTTTCATAATCGGCACCATATTTTTCTTGTCACAAATACGTAATGATATAAATAATTTGTTTTGAAAGGGAATATCTTTAATTTTACTTAATTAGACTAATACATTAGATAATAACTTTAAAAGCTAACGGCATTTACATTTAGGTGTCTACCAAGGTAAGAATGCATTAAGTTGAGATTTTATATTTTTGGTAATTTCCAAATGCCCATTAATGGAGTTGCACCGCCTAGGTGATTTTGCCGGACCTTACTCGATCCCATATCAGAATGAGATTAAATAATTAATTTTGAAAGAATAGACATATATCCCATAGTAATATTATTTATAAAGAAAATTATTATACGGTACAGATAGCTCGCCGCGATTGTCACCTGCAATATATATTTCCTCGCAGGCTAATGTATCATCATGATATCCATAATGGTCCGCGAGAAGGATCTCAATGATCTGGCCCGAACCGAGGTTAGAAATCTCCCTGGGGCTCTCTTTGCCGGGACCAGTCCTCTTCTGCGCCCCTTTATGAAGAAGCTGGAAGCGCTGCTCCCCCAGGAAAACAAAGGGCGCGGGGACAGCTATGTGCTCTGTGCGCTTCGCACTCACATTGACCAGGTGCATGCCGACGAGAGCCAGATTGTCGTGAAGAGCGGTGAGTTGGAGGTGATGATTCGTCGCGAAGAGCTGGACAAATTGATTGGCGAGAAATATCCCACCACAAGCCACCATCGCCTCAACCTGCCCGGCCTTTTATTCCTGCAAAGCAGCCCCTCCCTCCAGGCAGCCAGCGCCATTCTGCTGCGCCGAGAGCACAGGTTGCACATTCCGGATGGACCGAGGACCATGCGCTACATCTTCCACATGGGTGTGGCAGCCATTGATGCGGATAAGGAGACGATAATCGTTTACTTCGACCTGGAAAGGTTGCCCAAAAGGGCCGATGGCTCCTCGGTACTGGGGCAGAAAATCGAAAGATAGGAGAGAATATAGTGAGCTGTTCTCTCCTCGAAGTGCTAAATTATCATGCTTTTTAGCCCCCAGAGCAGTTTCGGGTTGAGCCGGAAGAGAACGCGCAGCATGCCGGGCAGGTCCATCTTGGTTATGTCCTCCTTGGCCAGAGATCCGATGAGCTGGTTTAGGTCGTTATCACTAAGCTTGACGAAGAACTCCTTGAACTGAAAGCTCTTGGCTATCGTCTTACCGAAATCGTCTCGCCAACGGTCCTCGTACTCTTGCAGTCCCGTACGGCGGACATTGCCTGCGGCTAACGCCTTTGCCGCCACCTCTCCGGCAATGATTCCCGCCCGCATGGCATTGAGGATGCCTCCCCCCGTGAGGGGATCGGTCTGATGAGCCGCATCTCCCACCAGCATCACGCCGTTTGCAATTGCAGAGTCAATGGGCCCGGAGCAGGGGTCTCCGCCCACGACCATCTCCACCACTTTGCCATTGGGAAAGCGAGATTTCATGAACTGGCAGAGCAGCCGCATAGCTTCGCCGCTCTTGGACCGCGACCCCTGAATTCCGAGGCCAATGTTGGCCAGCTTCTCGCCCTTGGGAAACGACCAGGCATATCCTGAGGGAGCGATGCTGTTTCCCAAAAAGAACTCGGTGTAATCGTCATCAATGGATGCATCATGCACCAGGAACTGGGCGCAAGATTCGATATCTTGCAGCTTCAAGGTGGTATCAATGCCGGCCCACCGTCCCACCTTGGACTCCACTCCGTCCGCACCGATGATCAGGGGCGCCTCGATCTGCAGGGGCTCGCCCAAACGAAGTGCGGACACTCCAGAAATGACTCCGTCCTTCTTTAGCAGACCCAAAGCCCTGGTCTTAACAAAGACTTTGGCCCCCGCCTGGGCTGCCTGCATGGCAAGACCTCGATCGAATATCTTCCTCTCCAGAACGTAGCCCACCTCGTCGCCGCTCTTGTCCTCGGACATGACTATGCTCGTCCCGTCCGGTGCATAGATTCTAGCGCCCTTTACCTCGGAAGATATCCATTCTGGTTCAGGCTTCATCATGCGGCATAAGGCCCTCTTGCTAACGCCCTCCGCACAGCGCACGGGATCGCCGATCTCCTGGCGTTTTTCCAGCATGACGACCTTGAGGCCGGCGAGAGCCGCCGTCTTGGCGGCCATTGATCCGCCAGGCCCCCCTCCTACCACGATCAAGTCGCACTTCATGCCTTGACCTCCAGGGCTCCCACTGGACATATCTTGGTGCACAGGCTGCACTCCTTACACTCTGCCGAGACCTCGAGCCAGGTCTCCACCAGCTCCAGGGCACATGTCGGGCAGACTCCGACGCAAGCACCGCAGTAGCAGCATTTGTATCTGTTGACGGTAAGCATGAGATCACATCCTATTTTATTTCAAAACCCTCGTACCCTTTGCTTTCCAACTCGGAGAACTCCATCCCCAGGACTATGGCTCCACTGGGTCCAGACTTCATGGCTTTGAGCAATTCTCCTACGCTCTTTCTCTCTCCCTCCAGCATAGCCTCCACTCCACCGCCGGGAATGTTTCTCACAAAGCCATTCACCCCCAGAGCCCGGGCCCGCTCTTGAGTAAAGGCACGATAGAAAACACCCTGCACTCGACCTGAGATACGAACGTGCACCGCTATCATTTTCTGGCTCCCGTCACCAGGTCTTCTAAAGCCTTGCGCTGGTCTTTTGCCTTGATAATTCCGGAAGCGAGCAAGACCCCCACCGATCCCAGCTCTAGAGCGCTTCTCAGATCTTCGCCGTGGGTTATTCCCGCACCGCAGAGCACGCCTACCTTCGGAGCAATTCGTTTGACGGCATCAACGGACTGTGAAATGACCAGTGGATTGGCCTTGGATACAGGAATGCCGCTGCCGATCAACTCCGGCGGCTCCACAGCCACATAGTCCGGCTCCAGTGCAGCCGAGGCACGAGTTGTGGCCACGTTGTTGGTACAGACGATTGTCTTTAGGCCGACCTGGCGGCAGGCGGAGATGGAGGCCTCAATATCAGCCAGCTTGAGCCTTCGCTCCGAGTGGTTGATGAGAGATCCGACAGCACCCGCAGCTTTCAAGGATGCAGCAGTCACATGGCCCGTAAAGCCGCCATATCCAACTCCGTCTACATGCTGAGCATAGACCGGTATCTTTACGGCTTTTGAGATGGTCTGGATATCGGCTACCTGGGGCACAACTACGATTTGCACGGAATAATCTCGGGAAATGTCCTCGCAGATCTCCGCCAGGCGTAGCGCTTCCGAGCCGGTCGATTCACGATAGGTCTTGAAGTTGAGCACGATTAAGGTCATAATCTCCCTCGCAGCACTTGTGTAATCTCAGTGAGCATATATATTTTGGCTGCATTCGGCTAGCATGTCATTATAATATTTTTCGTGACTTCCTCCCCAGACTGAAGTTTGGGGATGAATCAGTATCTGCTTGCATTGGGCGAAGTAGATAAATATGAACCGAAATGATTATGATTGGATACAAACGATGGGGATCTGACTTGTTCGCGTATGTATCTGAATTTATGAAGCGCTATGATGCGCTCCTGCAAAGGCTGCAAGCCAGGTCCAGTGGAATCGCCGACCTCGATCGGAATATAAAAGCAATAGAAGGGCTTTACAAATTTCGACGAACCCTGGAGGTGTATGCGTTTCTGAGATTTGAACCCTCAGCCATAGCACTGGTTTCTGAAGCTCACAGGAGAATTCGAGATCATTTTCCGGAAGGTGAGATATTTATGGAGGTTCTTAGCGATCCGAGCTATCCAGATGGAAAAGAGTTACTGATCTCTATATCCACCAGTCTACCACCAAACGAGGCGATCAAAGGGCTGGATGCTTTTGATGATGAATGGTGGCTAAGTGCCTCGACCAACTCCTCAGCAGATATCTGTATTAAGGTGGAATACAGATAGCTAAAACCGAGCAGAAAGAGTTCGATTGGTGTTTTTATCTGACACTGGCACAAGAGCTTGGGAGAAGTTCTGACGACGAGGCAAAGCTGCGATCTTCGATCAGCAGAGCTTATTATGCCGCGTTTTGCACAGCATGTAGCTATATTTCGTGTGTGGATCGCAAGAAGCTGCCAGGGGATGAGCCGGTTCACCAATATGTCATAAATTATTTTAGTGGTAAAATACACGGCAGCAAGAAGAACAATAAAAGGGCTAAGATTGGCTCGGAACTTAAGAGGATGAAAGCGGATCGAGTAAAGGCCGATTATGATAACTGCATAGGCAATATGATATCGCTAAACTCTACAGTCCAAGATGTTCTAATCAGATCGGAAAGGGTAATCTCCTCACTTGATGAGGGAGGGTTCTGATATGTCAAAGGGCCAAAAGACTTATCATTTCTAGCGTATAATCATATTTCGATAGAAATGGTACTAGATCCAGTCAGCCTAGCCGCCTTAGCAGCTCCCTTTTTAGCCAAAGGCGCAGAAGCCTTCACAAAGACCGCAGGGGAAAAGCTGGGAGGAAAGATCGTCGAGCTTTGCCAAGCTGTTGTGGATAAATTAAAAGGAGATTCTTACGCGGAACAGACTTTAGCTCGTGCCAAGGAGATGCCGGAATCGGAAGATCGACAAAGTGCCCTCAAAGGCATCTTGACGGAAAAGATGAAAGCTGATTCGGATTTTGCAGAGGAGATCAAAAAGTTGTTAGATGAAATGCAGAAAGACGCCGCTTCGACTCATATCGCTTTCTATCAACAGGGGCAGACCGTCGGTACTCAGACCAATATCGAATATGTGCAAGGTTCCGTGAACATTGGAACCAAATAGATCCTCCAAAAATGACCGGCAATCCCAGCTTCGATCAGAAAAACCAGTCGGTAAAAACACAGACTAACATAGGCAGTCAGACAAATATTTATGGCTCATTCACACCTCTGCCTGTGCCACACCTCCCCCAACCTCCAGGTGACTTCACCGGTCGCGAGGATGAAATCGCTGAAATTCTGGAAAACTTTGACCAGGGGGCGACCATTGCGGGCCTGAGAGGCATGGGCGGGGTGGGCAAGACGGCCTTGGTCCTCGTATTGGCCGAGAAGCTCAAAAACCGTTTTCCAGACGGCCAAATCTTCCTCAAGCTGGATGGCTTGAGTGAGCATCCACTCAGTTCGGAAGATGCCCTGTCAAAAGTCATCCGAGCCTTTCGCGGGTTCGGTGAACACTTGCCAGAGGACAAAGACGATCTGCAAATGCTTTACAACTCGGTTCTGACCGGAAAGCTCGTCCTGATGGTCTTAGATAACGCTGCAGATACAAAGCAAGTGAAACCGCTTCTGCCACCCAAGGGCTGTGCTCTACTGATCACTTCGAGGAAGAAGTTCTTGCTGCCTGGAATGCCCAATCCGTTCTTTTTGGACACATTGAAGCCTTCCGATGCCCGCAGTTTTCTGCTCAAAATCTGCCCTCGCATAGGTAATCATTCTGAAGAACTAGCCGAGCTTTGCGGCCACCTTCCTCTTGCCCTGCGGGCTGCGGCCAGCCTTCTGACAGTAAAGAGCGACTTGAATCCATCAAGCTACCTCGAAGAGCTACGATCTGAGCGTACGCGGCTTAAGAAGATTGGAAAAGAGGGTGTGGACTTGGACGTGGAGGCCAGCTTCAACTTGAGCTACATCCTATTGCCAGCAGAGACGGCCAGGGTTTTCCGCCAGCTTTCGGTCTTTCCCTCCGACTTCGATTCACACGCGGTGGAGTTAGTCTGCCAAGATGAAAACCATCTAAATCTGAGCGAGCTTGTGACTTTGAGTCTCGTGGAGTTCCAGGAGGCCGGAAGGTACCGCTTGCACGACTTAGTCCGTGTTTTTGCCTGCTTGCACCCAGATAATGAGGTTCGTGGTTCTCTGCAAATGAGACATGCCGAATACTATAAGAATGTGTTATCTAAGATCGATGAGCTTTACATAAAGGGCGAAAAAGATGCTATTGCTGGAAGAGAATTATTCGATATCGAGTGGACAAATATCAAGTTAGGGCAAAAGCGGGCAGAGGATACTGCAATTATCAAAACTGGCGAAAAAATATCTAAGGATTTAATTCCAGAAATGAAACATGCTTTGCATCTTTGCAGCGACTATGCATCAGAGGGAGCTTATGCGATTGGGATGCTCTTGAGTCCAAGAGAACGGATTCATTGGCTAGAGACCGCATTGCTTGCATCTAATTTATTAAAAGATACTAAGAAAGAATGCGGGCATCTTTCAAATATTGGGATCGCCTATGTCCAAGTCGGCGAGTTTCATAAGGCTATAGATATCTTCGAAAAGCGGTTTTCCTTATCGCGTAACATTGGTGATTTATTAGGAGCATCCAACGCAATAGGCAATTTAGGTACAGCTTATTTAGCCAATGGTGATATACCTCAAGCCATCGAGCTTTTTAAACAGCATCTTACCTTTGTCCGAATGAATCGCGACCGACGTGGAGAAGCCAAAGACTTAGGTAACTTGGGCTTAGCCTATGCTAATCTTAACAAGCCTCAGGAAGCCATCGAGTACTGCGAACAGGCGCTCAAGATATTTAGAGAAATCAGGGATCCTCAGGGGGAAGGTGCTGCATTGGGAAACCTTGGCCTAGCCTACTCCAAACTGGGAGACACCCGCAAAGCCATTGATTACTTTGAGAAGCACCTAGCCATCGCTAGTGATATTGGAGACGAGTGGGGGAAAAGTAAAGCTCTGATCAACCTAGGAAATTCCTATGCCGATGTTGACAAATCCTGTAAAGCCATCGAGTATTACGAACAGGGGCTTGCAGCAGTCCGCGAGATTGAGGACCGACAAGGAGAAGAAAATATTCTTGAAGGACTGGGCTGCACCTACTATGCATCAGGCAACTTCCGCCAGGCTATCGATTGCTTCAATCAAGCTCTAACCATAGCCCGTGAGATCCGAAACAGAACGGATGAAGAAAATAATTTGAGTAACCTGGGTGACGCCTGCTACGCCGTCGGCGATGTCGCCAGGGCCATTGAGTACTATGAGCTGGCTCTCGTAGCTGTTCGTGGGATTGGAGACAGACAAGAGGAAGAAAACATACTGGGCAACCTGGGTAATGCCCACGCAATACTGGACGACACCGTGAATGCCATCGATTTCTACGAACAGGCTCTGTTAATCGCCCGCGAGATTGGGGACAGGCATGGTGAAAGCGATGGCCTTTTCAATATGAGCTTATCCCAGAATAAGCTCGGCCAGCGGGAGAAGGCTGTAGATCTAGCAAAAACAGCAATCATTATCCTTGAACAAATCGAAAGCCCAAATGCAGAAAAGGTAAGACAAAAGCTTAAGGAATGGCAAGAATAGTGCCAGTAGACCAAAGGGATGCACACTTCAGCCCTGCCCCATAGCTTTCAACGAAATAAGCTTATCCAAAATCCACAAACCAGGTAACCTTTTTATCCCCCACCGTCCTGCCCAACTTCATGATATTTGTCTATTCTCTAGGCGGCTCCATCCTGGCAGGCCGCGATGCCCAAAGCCTCAAGGAGTACGCCCAGGCCCTCAAAGAGCTGGCCCAGGAGCACCAGATCTTCGTAGTAGTAGGCGGCGGCAGGATCGCCCGCGAGTACATTGAAAAGGCCCGGGCGCTAGGCGCATCGGAGATGTTTTGCGATACCATCGGCATTGGCGCTACCAAGCTCAACTCGGCGCTGCTCGTGGCCGCTCTCGGTGATGCCGCGCCCCAGGAGATCCCGGACAGCTACGCTGGCGCAGCCCGGCTGGCCGGGCCCGGAAGGGTCGTAGTAATGGGCGGCGTGGCTGTGGGCCAGACCACGGACGCCGTCGCCGCTCTTTTGGCGGAGTACGTGCACGCCGACAAGCTGGTCGTCGCCACCTCAGTGGACGGCGTCTACACCGCCGATCCGGAGAAGGACCCCGCTGCCAAGAAGCTGGTGCGCATGTCCTTCCAGGCTCTGGCCCGCCTGGCCATGGAGACGGAGATGAAGGCCGGCTCGCGCTCTCCCGTCGATCCCCTGGCCGCCAAGATCATCGAAAGAAGTTCGATTCCCACAGCTATCGTTCTGGGCAGCAAAATAGAAAATTTGAGAAAGGGTGCCCTGGGAGGGCACACGGGAACGGAAATCAGGCAGGAGTAAGCGTCTTTACCAGGTCGCCGGGTGAGACGATGCCCCACATGGCTCCTTGCTCGGTGACGACCAGCTGGCTGGCGCCCGTCCGGCCCAGCATCTTGATGGCCTCGTAGATGGGCTCCTCGGAGTCGATGGTCAAAAAGCCGCGGGTCATGATCTCCCTGGCTTCCTGATTGGTCCTGCCGTCCGCCACGGCGCGGGTGATGTCGGCCATGTTGATCAATCCCGGTGAGCTGTCATCTACCAGGGCCTCAGAGACACCGTTGTGCACCAGTATGCGCGATGCCTCCTGCAAAGAGGCGCCGGGCGGTATGTGTACGGCGCGCCGCGCGATCCCTTTAACGGCAACCTTTGGCACGGATATCATCTCCTCGATATGGAAAATGAGCCGGCTCATGGTGTCGTCCCTGCCCGTCACTTTGCCCCGGATGTAGAGCTTGTTTACTGGCGTGGGCCCGACCTCAATGCAGTCTCCCACATTGAAGTCCCTGATGTTGCCGATGATGCGTACCACGCCGTCGCATTGCTGCGATTGCATGACCTTGTTGAAGATGATCTCGCTGGCCGTGGTGCCCTCCATCAACACACCATTGCGGATTACGGGGACGGTTACCACATCTCCTGTGGCCTCAATATTGAGCGCCTCAAAGGCACCGCCCGTAGCCCTGTATCCGCCCTTGGGACCGGGCACGCCTTCTACCAGGTTCAAGGCTTTGAGGGATTGCATCTGATTTCGGATGGTGCCGGGATTTCGGTCTATCAGCTCGGCAATCTCCTCGCCCTTCACTGCTCGCCCTTCAACACGGTGAATGTTGATCAATGCGGTTAAGATGTCTCTTTGAACAGGTGTTAAATCCATAATTCGATCAACATTGTTCATTATTAATGTCCTATATAGATTTATTGATCGAAAAATCGCCTAAAAATTTGGTTTAACTTGAATCAGATTTTAAACGCTTCATTGCCGGGCAATTCAGCTCAAAATCGGTATTAAAACGCCTTATTTTCTCATAGGACATACTTTGCTCTTTTTGTAGGGGAAAGCCCCCATGCGCCGCCAGATTTTTTTGATGGGCTCCTCAAAGATGCTGCCCCAGGACTCGGGGTAGCAGGAACAGGGATAGACCTCTCCGCCCGGCGTTATGTGCATCCAGCTGCTGGCGGCAAAGCAGCCGAAACGCTGGTAGGCCTCGGGAACGGAAAATATGCGCGGCGTTCCCGCGCAGCCGGCGTTTCGGACAAAGTCCTCCAACATGACGTGATCGGCGGGCAGAAGGGCGATGTTTTGCCGCTCCGACCAGCGACCGGTACAGACCACCTCAAAGAACGTCAGCTCATGCACTTTCATGCGGCGAGCAAGCTCATGGAAGTCGCAGAGATGAGACATGTTCTCCCGGCGCAAGACCACGTAGAGGTCCACCAGCAGGCCGGCAGCAAGGGCATTTTCCATGGCCTGCATGGCCTCGGAAAAGACGCCCTCCCGCCCGCGCATGGCATCATGCTCCGCCTCGAGGGGGCTGTCCAGGCTGACGTTTACGGCATAAAGCCCCGCATCCTTCAGCCGGCGCGCGAGCGCGGCCGTAAAGCCCGCCCCGGAGGTGAAGAGGGTGGAGACTGCTCGATCGTCTACAGACGCCACCAGCTCCGGCAGCTCCCTGTAGAGGGCCGGCTCTCCACCATCGAATATGACCAGCGTGGTTCCCATATCCAGAATTTGACCGATAATGTCTTTGACGGTGTGAGGGGCGAGGCAAAGCTTGTTGCCAGAATTGGGCAGAGCGCAGTGAGCGCAGCGGTTGGGGCACTCCTCGGTGATGGAGATGGTCACCTGGTCCGGGGTACGCCTGCCCAAAAGGGCCCACAACCGGCTGTCGGCCAACCGGGAAAAGGCCCGGCTGGGGATGGGCGGAATCCAGGTAGAGAGGCAGAGCTTTTCAGAGTCTGCACGGGCAGCAATCTGTCCGTCAAACATTTGCAGGGCGGACTTGACGAGAGGCAGATGGGCCAGAGGGCCATGGGCATCAACTTTCACGAGGGCCTGCGCCGCCCCCTCTTGCAGGCGAGCCTCGGCCTTGAGCAGGGGGCTGTCGTAAAGCGGGTAGGATTTGCAACCGGACATCAATAGACATCCTCGGGATCAAAGACCTTCTCGCCCACAATAATGCCTTCCAGGGTGCGATAGAAGCAGGACCTGTAGCCGGTATGGCACGCTCCGCCCTCCTGCTCGATTAACAGGAGAACGGCATCTTCGTCGCAGTCGATCCTGATCTCTAACACCCGCTGAAAATGTCCGGAGGACTCGCCCTTCAGCCAGAGCTTCTTTCGCGAGCGGGACCAGTAGTGGGCCTTGCCCGTCTCTTTGGTCTTGGCCAGAGCCTCGTCATTCATGTAGGCCAGCATGAGCACCTCTCCGGTCTTGGCGTCCTGAGCAATAGCCGGGATCAACCTGTCAGTCATCAAGAGGATAATAGTGATATAACCTATAAGGGCCTTGCTGCATAGAGAATAAGGACAGAATAGAATGAAATGCATCACCTGCAAAGGCCGGGGGCTGTGCGGTCGGCCCGTCTGCCCCATACTGCGCCGCCTGGAGGAGACGGCGGCCCTGCCCCGCATCGGCAAGAGCCTGGAGGGCATGTCCCCGCCCGAGGTCTTCGTGGGCAGGCACGGCTATCCACTGGTAAGAGCCGGGCCCATGGTTCCCGCCGGCGGCAGCCCAGGGCAGCTCGTGGAGCCGGCCAGTCTGGCCATGGACATCGGCGAGATCATAGCGGCGCGCTCGGCCATGGTCCGCTCCGAGAGCAAGATAGTAATAAAAGAGGCGGAGGCGCCGGGAAGGCTGCTGGAGGCCATGCAGCAGATCGCCCTGTCGTCGGTTCCGGTGGGAACTGAAGTCTCATTTTACAAGCCGCCCCGGGGCAGGCTGCAGTTTGACGGCGTGCTCTCCCCCTCCGGGCCCTCCGGTGAAATGTTGGGGATGCAGATCACCACCAACCCCCTCATTCCCAGGAAGGTGGACCAGATGGTGGAAGACAGGGACGCCGCTGCCGCCGCAGCCATCGCCGAGCTTTACACCAGCGGAATTGGCACGGATCACATCTCCCGCATGCTTTCCTTAGGCCTTTTGGGCAAGAAGAGAAAGCTGGTGCCCACCCGTTGGTCCATTACCGCCTCGGACGACATGATCGGCAAGCTGCTCAAGGAGACGGTTTTGGACTGTCGCCAGGTAAACGATTACTATCTCTTCTCCGGCGAAGACCTGGGAAATCACTTCGAGATCCTGCTTTTGCCCCGGCCCTTCAGCTTCGAGCTGGTGGAGATCTGGCGGGCCCGCTCCGTGTGGGCGGAAGAGGGCTTCATCGGCGGTGATCGTGAGGACGCGCAGGCCAAGAAGCAGTACAGCTCTCTG
>Ga0209777_10001997_pt1 | contig 27920 bp, 25 predicted proteins | sample FrelakmetHBP12HB_FD_187147 | JGI IMG/M metagenome (GOLD analysis project Ga0209777, IMG submission 187147) | Freshwater lake sediment microbial communities from the University of Notre Dame, USA, for methane emissions studies -HBP12 HB (SPAdes)... | ecosystem: Environmental > Aquatic >...
TCCGTGAGGGACATTGAAATTTCCTCACAAGGTAGAATAATGTGACACTCTCCATATCGAAAGAGGAGAGAAACGGGGAATACAAAGCATACCTAAAGGAGGAAACTACATCATGTCTACTCGACAGCCAAAAATTGCATCTATCCATGCCATGGAAATACTCGACTCGCGGGGGACGCCAACAATCAGAGTCTTTATAAAACTGGACAACGGCATTACTGCAACAGCCTCCGTTCCGTCCGGTGCTTCAACAGGTGAAAATGAAGCCATTGAACTGCGTGATGGTGATAAAGATCGCTACAATGGCAAAGGGGTGCTGAACGCAGTGAAAAATGTTAATGATGTTATTGCACCAAAGCTGAAAGGCAGGAACCCGATACATCAAAAAGAAATTGATCAGCTTATGATCGAACTTGATGGCACGCCTAATAAGCGCAAACTGGGGGCTAATGCCATACTGGGGGTTTCAATGGCAGTCGTCAGAGCAGCAGCTATCGCCTCGGATCTTCCTCTCTATGCCTACCTGGGAGGATCAGAAGCGGTAAGACTCCCGGTGCCGATGATGAATATCTTGAATGGCGGCATGCATGCCGATAACAGCGTCGACTTTCAGGAGTTCATGATAATGCCCATCGGCGCACCAACATTTTCAGAGGCATTACGTTACGGTGCTGAAACCTTCTCTGCGTTAAAAAATATTCTCAAACGAAGAGGATATGCTACCGGTGTCGGTGATGAAGGTGGTTTTGCTCCAAACCTCAAAAGCAACGAGGAAGCGTGTGAGGTGATTATAAAGCCATAAAAGCAGCCGGGTATAAACCCGGGGTGCAGGTTGCTTTAGCCTTAGACCCTGCTGCCAGTTCATTTTGCAGAAGGGGCGTTTATCATCTGAGCAAATCAGGAGGGGGTTCAAAACCAAGCGATGAAATGGTTGAGCTTTACAAATCCTGGGTTGAAAAATATTTCATCTACCCATCGAGGATGGACTCGGTGAAAATGATTGGGAAGGGTTTCACAAACTTACTGCCGCTATCGGTAAAAAGGTCCAGATTGTCGGCGATGACATCTATGTTACCAATACAGAATTTATTACTAAAGGCATCCGTGCAAAGGCCACCAATGCAGTACTCATCAAGCTTAATCAAATTGGCACTGTCACTGAAACCATTGAAGCAATTAATCTCTGCCGCAAAGCCGGCTGGGGGTTTGTCATTTCACATCGCTCGGGAGAAACCGAGGATACCTTTCTTGCTGATTTTGCAGTAGCCATGGGCGGGGGACAGATCAAAACCGGTTCGGTGTGCCGCAGCGAGCGGATTTGCAAATACAACCGGCTGCTGGAAATCGAGGCTGAACAAAAGAACTCGACATTTGAAAATCCTTTTAAGGGGAAATAATATAAGCATAAAAAAGATAACGCAATCCTTCAGTCACGAAGGATAACAAGATGTTTTTGTCGGGAGAAAGAACGAGATACGGCTCGCTATAAAAACGCTTGAACGCAATGCGAGCATCATCATTACGGGCAAATACGGAATCGGCCGCACGGCACTTGCCAAACATATTGCCGATATTGCTCGGGATCGCTGGCATTTTGTTATGACGAATTTCTCCCGGATACCGAGTAAAGCATGCTTTGATATTTTCGATCAACTGTTTTCAACACAGGTACATAAAAAACAGCTGCTGCTGCACTATAAGCCGATGCGCTTTAGAATTGCGAACAGCACCGTGGATGATACAAGAAAACCGGTGATTGTTCTTGACAATATCGAGAAACTTCCTCCCCGGCGGCTTGACTTTATTAGATATATTGCCGCTGAAGAACATTTCCAGTTCGTGGCAGTTACGGAGGGCTTTCTTCCTCAGGCTGATTTTATGAAATTGCGCACGATCCTGTCGCCCTCTATTACCATCAACCTTGGCCGCCTGGGACATGCCGGCACCCTGGAATTTTTCAGGCATTTTGCTCCCCGGTGCGGGTGGACCGAGGGCAGGGTTAAAAGCCTCAGCGAAATAACCCGCGGCTATCCCCTTATGATGATGGATGCCGTTGTACGGGGTCGCGTGCTCAAACAGCACATGAGCAGATAGTTTTTCTTATTAAACTATGCCCAGCGTAATGCAACAACAAAAAGCAAAATTCGGTCTTTCTCCCAATATTATCTTTGCAGGGCTGGTCAGCTTCTTCATGGATGTCAGCTCTGAGATGATCTATCCCCTTGTGCCGCTTTTCCTTGCAAGCGTTCTTGGCGTGAACAAATCGGTTATCGGGCTTATTGAGGGCATTGCCGAATCGACGGCAAGCCTGCTGAAGGTCTTTTCAGGCTGGCTGTCCGACAAAATGGGCAACCGCAAAAATCTCATGATCGCAGGCTATGCCATCTCCACCCTCAGCCGGCCGATTACCGCAACCGCGGGCGGCTGGCCGCAGATGCTTGCAGCGCGTTTTGTCGACCGGCTGGGTAAGGGCATACGCACAGCACCGCGGGACGCCATCATTGCCGAATCTTCCGACCCAGCCCGTCTTGCACGTTCATTCAGCTTCCATCGCTCCATGGACACCATGGGTGCCGTTGTCGGCCCTGCAATTGCCATGCTGGTGCTGGGTTTTTTTTCAAATGACTACAGCCTGGTCTTCTGGCTTTCCATGGTGCCCGCAATCATTGCAGTGCTCATTATCATCTTTTGTATTACTGAAAAAAAGAAACCTGTTTCCGCCACGACAACACAGCACCCGAATCTGACGCTTGCGGTTCTGGACGGAAAAGGAAAATGTTTTATTCTTATTGCAACCCTGTTTGCTCTGGGAAACTCAAGCGATGCATTCCTCATACTGCGGGCGCAGCAGGCGGGTATTGCCACGGCGGTCATTCCAGCCGTCTATTTACTCTTTAATCTTATCTACTCCCTGTCTGCAATCCCTGCTGGTATGGCCGCGGACAGATTCGGGAAAAAGAGAATCATTCTGCTGGGGTTTGTTCTGTTTTCCGCTCTGTATTACGGCTTTGCCGTTGCTGGAACACCGGCAGCCATCTGGGCGCTGTTCGGCCTGTACGGTATTTTCATGGGGCTTACCGAGGGCATTCAAAAGGCATTTCTTGCCACCATCATACCGCCCGAGTTTCGGGCAACAGCCTTCGGCCTTTTTGCAACTGCCGTGGGGCTCGCAGCCCTGCCCGCAAGTCTTATCGCTGGCTGGCTCTGGGATCATGTGTCGCCTGCCGCGACCTTTTATTTCGGCTCGGCAACAGCCGCCCTTGCGGCCATTCTTTTTATACTGCTGATTGCCTTTTCAAATGATTCTTCACGCCCTGCCGGGCAGCGAGCCTCATAACACAATGGACCCCGCAGAACAAAACACAGCATATACAGTACTGGAAACGATTCGGGATGCGGCCGTGCGCTTTCAGATCACGTCTCTTAGCCGGCAGCTGGAGGCTGCCCGGGACTTGCTTCAGGAAACCAGGCTTATCGATGTTGCCATACTGGGGCAGTTCAAGGCGGGCAAAACGTCATTCATCAACAGCCTTATTGGGTCCTGCGTGCTGCCGGTCGGTGTCATACCGGTCACAACGGTGATTACCCGAAATCACCCGCGTCCAATATGGAGAACGTGAACGCGCAGTAGTTACCTGTCTTGATGGAAGCAAAACAGAAATTTCACTTGATATGCTGGAGGAGTATATCTCCGAGGCAAAAAACCCTGAAAATTATAAAAATGTTGAAGTGGTTGATATTGAGCTTCCCCTGTTTGAGCACTATCACGGACTTCGGCTGGTGGACACGCCGGGACTGGGGAGCGCTTTTAAATATAACACGGCAACATCTGAAGGGTGGCTGCCAAAGGTTGGTGCTGCAGTAGTTGCCATAAGCTCAGATCGGCCTCTGTCCGAAAGTGACCTTGCGCTGCTGCGGGAACTTATCGAGTATACTCCGGAGGTTGTGCTTCTGCTGACTAAGGTTGATTTGCTCACACCAGATCAGCAAAACGAAGTCGTCCGATTCCTCAATGACACGGTGGAACGCGAATTTAATCATACGTTTCCGGTCTTTCTTTATTCCACAAAAAACGATACCGGGCATTATAAGCAGCAGCTTGATGCTGAGCTTTTTATCCCCCTGACACAAAACGTCGATCTTGAGTTGAAGAAGATTTCCCGCCATAAAATTAATTCTCGTGCACGGGCCTGCATCGGCTATCTTGAAATAGCACGTAAAGCATCCCAGCAGGCTGACTTAGACCGGGAGGAGTTGAAAAGTCTCATTCTTGATGAAAAGGTAAACTATGCCATTATCCTCTCAGAGCTTTGTCTTATAGCCCGCGAGAACATGATTCAGACAAGGCAGCTTATCAAGCAGCACCTTGATGACACGCAGCGCCTTCCGCTGACAAGAGCTATCAGCATAAAACTTAAGAATGCGATGCCTTCATGGAAGGGAAATCTCTCGAAGTTTACCCGGCAGTATGAGCACTGGCTGATGGTGACCATGACAGAGGAACTGCAGCAGGTATCAAAAGCCGAACACCGGCACTTTTGGGGAACCCTGGAAAAGGCTCAAACTTCTATACACCGATCCCTTCTGCTCTTTAAAAATCTTCTGGACAGAAATATAGAGAAAGTTCTGGCCATAAAGCTAAGCGATACGGAATGGGAGATTGAGATTCCAGGGCCTGACCACCCTGACGTGAGCGTTACCCGCTCTTTTGACTTTCACCTTGATATGCTCTGGTTCCTCATCCCCATGTTGATTTTCAGAAAAGCTTTCGAGCGCCATTTTTTAAAACAAATTCCCTGGGTGGTGGAGGTAAACCTCTCGCGCCTTGCATACCAGTGGGAGATAAACATTAACAAAGCAATAGAGGACATAAAGAATAGAGCATTAGTATATATACAAGAAGAACTTGCCACGGTTGAGAATCTTTTATCCGGGGTACGGGGAAAAACTGGTGAACTCACCGGCATTATTAAAGACCTTGAATCCTCAATCCAGTGAATTGAAAGCAGGGCGTTACACGCTGAACAGGTTGATAACTGATAGTGAAAAATCAATACAAGGCTTCTGTTTATAAAAGACGGGTATTGAGTGAGATAACAAAAGACAATGCTCTGGGCATACACCTTGTGATTAAAAACACAAAGGGATTAAGAGGTACATGGCTAACATGCTGAATGAATTTCAAAAAAGAGCCCTTTCATCAACCCTCTGCACTTTTGAAGAAATGATTCAGGAGATTGAATCGAAATTATATCACCCTTTGTATCGGGGAATTTTATACGAAGAATTGATAGAAGAATCCTTTTTGAAGAATAAAAAAGAAATTGCAAAAAAATTTCATTTGCAAGAGATGCTTTAGATAATCTTCAAAAGCAGTTTGGACTCGAAAAGAGAATCGTAGAAATAAAGCGGCAGGTAATCGGCAAGCTTTATTACTGTTTACAAATTATAGAAGCTGCAAAGGCCAAGAAATTGAAGGGGTATGGGGCGGTAGCAGATGATTTGGAAAATCACCTTGACCCACAAATTAATGAGATCAATCGGGTTATTCGAGAAATAATTAAGGTTGTTGGGTCCTAAATGTGCTATTTTAAAAACATGGTTTGATATATTATTGAAAATTATAAGGCAAGCCTATTCTTACATTTTCGCTGAATATGCTTCCGGTGACAAGAAACCATGAAGAGATATATTCTAAAATTACCGAACGTGCGCCTCCCTTGGTCTATCTGCCCTTGCGGAGGCTTATTTATGTTGTTTAATTGAAAAATGGTCTGCTGTAACAAACCCTTTTTCGCTAAAAAAAGGAGGCCGCTATGTTTGTACATCAAACTGATCTTTTTAAAGAGATGAGTGAGCTATTTGTGGAAGAACTTAACAAAATTACCGTTACAGAAAATTATGCCAAAGGAGATTTAATCTTTCGAGTAGGGGAACCTGCGCATAACTTTTATATCTTACTCCAGGGCAGAGTGCGAATGACCATAGGGGAAATCAGGCATACCGTTACTATTGCAAATAATCCGGGGGAAGCTTTTGGATGGTCATGCCTGGTTGGCTTTGACTCCTATACTGCTTCTGCTGAATGTTTAGTTCCCTGTACTTTGGCAAAGATTGAAAAGGAAAAACTGCTCGGATTGCTGGAAAAAGACCCGGCAAGCGGGATGCTTTTTTTCAGGCGGCTTGCATCAACAATCGGGCAAAGATTGGTAGGTACCTATAATACGCTTCTCTCTGGACAAGCAGAAGAAAAAGCCCCTTCTTATGGGTGAAAATCATCCTCACAGACTGATTAATGGTTTGAAGCTAAGTAAATCAACATGGAAGCCTTATAAAGGCAGTGCTTAAACCAGATTCTTTTCGCAATAGTGCCGACCATCATCGCGCAGCGCTATTTCACGCCGGCACCTGAAGATATGAAGGATGAAATACTGGCTGAAGGGGAAGAGGGATAGTGCAGGCTGGCAAACTTTTATAACAACGTTTAGAAACTGGTTATTCCTTATAAATAACAGTCCCCACCTTCTCTCCGTTGAGAGCTTTTGTTATCGTTCCTTTCTCCAGGCCATTGATGATTTGAATCTGGTTCACTACCTCGCTGTTCTGCAGAATCTCCAGGCATGGGCGCTCAATGATGAGATCGTCCAGATCTTTTTTTAAAAGCTGTTTTACCTCGATCCGGGGAATAAACTTCGCGCCAGGGTTTTTCTTGGGATCATCGGTGTACAGCCCCTTTTCATCTTTAACAAATATACAATTCTTTGCGCCGATCAGGTCGGCAAGGATAATGGTACCCACGTCTGTCCGGTGGATAGGAATCCGTCCTTTTGCCGGAGGGATGGCAAAATAGTCATAGGGCGGCATGCCATGCATGACCGGAATGCACCCTTGAGTAAAGTAGGTCGGAAGCTTAACAATCTCGTCATGGCCGATCTTGATCCCGCCCCAGGGTGAAAGCAGCATGGAAACCAAAAGCGCGTTCTGCTCGGAGATGGAGCTGCCGAACTTGGCGATGACCCCGGTGGGCATGCCAAGCTCAAGGCCTATGGCATAGATATGACGGCTGCGCGTCCCGCCCCCGGTCACGAGCAGCATCTTGTGCTTTTTTTTGTTCGCTGCTATTTCCCTGATGACACCGGGCAGCGCTTTTTTCCCGCGGTCACAGATTGACTGCCCGCCGATTTTTAAAATCGTAACGTCCGGGAACAGCCGCTGCTGCGGTGCGATATCAAGTTTATCTATCAGCGTCCTGCTGACAAGGCTTTCCCCCATCAGCCTGCTTTTTACATGTAAGCGACGACCATCACGGTCCCTGAGCAGTGCCATGCAGTATGTCTCTTAATATACAGGTTATTGTAAACTATACGCTGCCTGCGCGTACTCAATCATCCACAGAAACGTCTTCGCCCTTTTTCTTGTCTCCGCTTTTAAGCAGCACAAGGTCCGCGCCGACGGCCCCTGCAATCTGTTCAAGCTCACCCTTGCGCAGGTGTTTGCCGTAGATTTTCATATCAATGCCTGCCACGGCAACCAGTTTATAGCGTGGTTTCTTCTCCCCCTCGCCTACTTTACGCCGTTCTCGATAAAATATTTTTCCTGCCATGGGACTATCCCTCCTGTTTGTCTTTGTGCCTGCGTTTTTCTTTGGCCAGCGCATGCCACAGGTTCTTTCCCGCGGCCGTCACCGGCAAAGTCGGATGTGCGCCCCAGAGACGCGGCCGCAGCCACCCTTTGGTATCCACCATGTCGTCCGGCCCCGGCACTGGCGCGTCGCGATCAACCGACACCACGACGATACCGGCCCGCCCTAAATCAGCCACGCGAACCAGCTCGGGAAAATCACGCAACCGTTTGAATTCAATAAATCTGCCGCTCCAGCCCGAAGCAGTCAGGCCAACTCCTGCGGCAGCACCGATAATGCCGTCATTGGTGCCGCCATGACCGGAAAGATGTACTCCGGCGGCAGCCTGCAGAGCAGCTTTCTGCGAAACGATACTGGTTGCACACACTTTTCCGAATGAAATGAGCCTTGCAAAAGACCCGTTACCATCTGCGGCAACACAAAGCCCCGGATCGCTGCCGGGAATAAAAAACCGCTTAATGTGTTCAGCGGCCTTCCCAATAAGTATTTCAGTGTAGGAAGAATCGGGTACTTCTACCACGGCGCAGGCTGAGCTGTTGTGGGAGGTGTAGGGAATGGCCGGGTCAACCAGAAGCTGCTGGCGCACCACGCCCCACAGGGTGCAGCCTTCGGGGAGTTCCTGTTCAAACCAGCGGGCCAGCTTTCCGGTGCCGCGGTCAGCATCAATCGTGTCCGTATCATCAAATCCGACATAAACGCGCATAGCAGTACATTTCTCCAGCGGCTGATTACACGCAAAAAAAGCCAGTTATAGATTCATCAGAACTGGCTATAGCCCAACTCACGTATATACTATTTAGAGCTCGGAGTCAATTACCGGGGCAGAAGGCTCCAGGGAGCGCCGGCATCTTCTATCTTGATGACTTGGCACTGAGAAGAAAGGCGTTTATGGCAGCAATATCTTTTTGCAGCCGCGGGCCGGCTTTTACCAGAAACGAATTAATTAGATTATGGAGGGCAGTATCCATATCGCGGAGATTACCGGCCGGACGCTTTTCAAGTCTGCACCTGACAGCTGCCAGCAGCCCCGGCAGCGCTGCGGAGGTCTGCCTTCTTAAATCCTCATCAGCTGCCAGCAGGGTGGTGATTTCAGCGGCATGGCGGTAATAGAGCTCTATGCACTTTCTTCCCGCAGGAGTTTTTGCGAGCTCCTGGTCGCGGAATGTGCGCAGCAGGGAAAGTGCCTGCCGGTCCTCTCCGAGCATGGCCTCTGCCGGGCAGAGCGGTTCATCTGTTTGAATTATTATCTGGGGAGGGAAATCAAGCGGGTCTTTTGATTCCCTTGACGCAACGTTCTGGTGGGTGAATGGTTCCTGGTGTTCGTCAACAAACCGCATCATGATGCCGTTAGTCCGTACTTTATCCAGGTTTCTCCGGAGGAGGGCAGTGATATCAAAGCCCCTTCCACCAGGAGGAAGCTGACCATCCACTCCCTGGTTCCAGTCATCTCCCTTGGGAAGTGTTGCCTGTGTATATATGGAATTATCCCAATCCCCACCTGCTAAAGAATTCCATGTATCTGTCCCTTCATCAAACGGTTTATTCAGGGCATAAAATCCCACCACTCCCCCGTTTCCTCCGCCGCAGCTTGCGCAGGAAGCAAGATAGATTGCCGCGCTCTTGATCCGGGCGGCCGCCAGGTCGGCAGGAATATCAAAATAATATAGCCCCCGTGCTATTCCATGGTGGATATTATGGTTGGTTGCAACCAGTACCCGTGCCTTATAATTAAAATTTTCATCCGGATTCCATTCATCGAGATATACATCAGCCGCAGCCGGGCAGATTATCTTTTCAGCCTTTGCCGCACCACTTTCAAACAGCACGCACAGCAAGACGAGGATTAATAAAAAACCTCTCTTACGCCGGACATTTTTTCTCTCTGCATTAATCAATGATATCCTTCTCCCGAACTTCAATGAAGCCTCCTTCCATAAATTTTGCATTGTAGCAATTCCCGATTCGTCCCGGCACGGTATCAGGGGACCATCCGGCAAGCAGCCCTGATGACTTGGTTAGATAGAGATACCCCTTCTGCATATCCTCCCAGGTGGGCAGTCCTGTTGACCAGCCGCCGAGGATTATCCCCCGCTCCAGAGAATAATTATCATTTGATATGAGATTGTAAAAATATTTTTCTGGATGAGCGGGGATGGCAGCCTTCTCAATTATATCTGAAAAACGGATCGCTTCCTTGCTCTTGAAGCTGTACACCGGCAGCCCGTACAACGCTACTGCGGCAGAATCGGCATTGTACTTTACGGTTATCTGCTCAGTGCCCCGCCAGTATTTTTTCACTTCAAACAGCGCGCTGCCCACCGCGGCCTCTTCACCGGTGGTAACCATAACATCATGCAGGCCGGGAAGTGCTGTTTCTTCAATAATTACTACTGCCCACAGCTCTGCAGGCGAAACAGGCAGGCAGAACAGCACCTTGATGCCTTCATCATTGAATGAAACTTTTGACTGCGGAAACCGGAAAGTGGTCCCGGCGCCCTTGATATTAATCAGAACAGGACGGGGAATATAGCTTTTGTCCTGGAAATAAAAAGGCGAGCCGCTTGCCGGAGAAACTGACGCTATGCCGCTCGTAATGGTGCTGAAGCTCCACGTTGGGCCGGATGTTTCAGCGCCGTAATTATCCCTTGCAACCACCTTCCATTCATAGGTGGCGGCAAGCTGCAGCGCGCCGGGCAGGTACGTTGCCGCAACTTGGCGGGAAGAGACAAGAGCCAGCGCGCCCTTGATGCCGAAGTACACATCATAGGTTACGGTATTGTCCGGGTCAGGGTCGCCGCCGCTCCAGCTCAGTGTCGGGGTCAGCAGCACGCCGCTATCACCGTTACCCGGCGCGGGATTTGCGGGTGCATCAGGCGGGGTATCCGGCGGGGGTTCTATAAAATCTATTTCCAGTTGCGGGTACCGGGGCGGGTCATACCCGGTGGAATCACTGCTTGCAAAATTTTGCCAGCCGCCTGCCGCGTCTTCGCGCGGATGCCTGACCAGAAAACCATAGTCACGCAGATTATTCAGCCTGTTTTCTAACAGCTCAGTTACATCAATAGAAAAAGGGCCCCAGTCATTGCCCGCGGGAAACGTCCCAGCCGAGCGCATGCTGCCGTCATAATCTCCTCCCGGGCTGGCCCACTGGTTCTTGCTTGAGTCCGCATCAAAATTATACTGGTTCCAGGTGGCGCCGTCATCAGGGGTTGGGTCATTATAGCGGACGCAACTCCCTTCCGTCCATGAACGGGTCAGGGCATACACGTCAAAATCAGTGGTGCCGCCTGCGCCGCCGGTCCACGGCGCGCTGTAGATAATAAGCGTCGCCTGCTTAATGTTGGAAGAGGCCGCCCAGACGGGGATAGCAAATTTCATCAGCACGCGGGTCGGATCGCCGCTGTTAGAAATAAGCAGGCGGTCGCTTCCGCCAAAATTATCTTTAGGATATGCAGTATCAATATAGGTATCCTGGACACACTGATAGGTTGCAGCGCTGGAAAGACCGGCAAAGCCCAGAAGCAGGCATCCTGCGAGCAGCAGGCTGCCTGCAACATGTTTCCAGCTGTTTTTATATCTCATTATGTCAATCATTGCGCTGATCCGGATTATCTATGGTTTTATTATTACCTTGACTCCACCCATAAAGCATGGGATTTCTCTGCCGGATGTGTCATGCAGAGAAAATTTTGGAACAAGGTAGAATGCCGTGATCGGTTCATCGTCCGGCACGGTAAACAGTATTGAGGCAACCTTTACTTTAGAAACGGAAAGGCCGCCTATCTTTTCTTCCCCATAGGTAATTATTCCCTTGGTGTTATCCGAACTATTGGCGGTCACCACGCCGCCCAGCTGTCCTTCTTCAATCTGTATTCCTTCAGTCAGGGGCTCTGCATCAGTGACATCGAGAAGTGCCCCGGGGGGGTCGTCCTTAAAATATTCCAGGGTGAAAGAAGCCGTATCCAGGTCAGCTGCGCCTTCGATAAAAAAATCAGCCCTGAATTGCTCACCCCGCTTCACTTCGGACTTGTCGGTCTCTGCAATGATCTGCGCAGTAATCTGGGGGGCGCTGTCTACAGCAAGCTCAAACTTATCAAGCACATCACCGGTACTATCATAGGCAGTGACCTGCAGTGATCTATCCTGCACCCGGCAGCGGATGAAGTTATAGCTCTTAGATAAGTTAAGGGTCATGCCTTCAAGCGGAAGCCCGTAATCATAGAGCGTGGAGCCGCCGCCTGCGGAAATGAGGTAGTGGATATTATTTTTAACGTGATGCTGATAGCAGTGCACATCGCCGTTCAGCACCAGCTTGACCCCGTACTGCTCGTAGAGCGGCACCAGCTTTTCCTGAATGTACGGGGTGCCGTTCTCTCCGTCCGGGTTAGATGCGTACGCCGGCAGATGATGGCATACCACCATGAAATCAGCATCCCGGTGTTCTTGCAGGTCATCGGTAAGCCACGCCAGAAATTCCCCGGTGATGTAGCTTTCCTGATTTACGTCCAGTACCACGACATGAATTCGTCCCCAGTTAAATGAATAGTTAATTCCCTTTCCGCCAAGGCTTGAGAAGTAGCGGGGATACCAGGCAGAGCCTTCCTCGTGATTGCCCATGACAGGATACACCGGAAAATACAGCAGCAGGTCCGACAGCGGACTCCACCAGCCTGACTGCCAGCTTTCCTGGCTATCCTGATCTATTACCATGTCTCCGGCATGGATAAAAAACGAGGCATTAGGATCGACGCTGATCATCTGTTCTGCTATCTGGCTGGCTTCTGCGGCACCGGCGCGCGTATCACTCACTATTAAAAAACTGAAGGGCGTACCGTCTGTAGGAGCGGTTACCAGGCGGCCATCCTTGCTCGCGCCATTCACCCGGTAATGATATGCTGTGCCGGGCGCAAGCCCGGAAACAGAAACCTCGACGTGCCTGAGTGCGTTGCCCCAAATTATTTCTTCCCAGGCGATAACCGCGCTGTCAGTCTTCACGTTCAGGGAATAGGGGCCGCAGACAACAGCACGGGGCGGCGATGAAAAAGGTTGGAAGGTGCTCGCATCCGCGGCAATTTGAACCTGATCTTGATCGGTATACGGCGAGCAGCATAGTAAACCGCAGATGGAAAAGAAAAGCAGTACCAGCAGGGACAGTTTTTTCTCCATGCTATTGTTCCCTGCTTTTGACTGACATCAGAGCCTCTCTCAGCACGGCTCCTCACACGCGACCCCGGAACAGCCGCCGCAGCCGGGATCAGGGTCACACACATCGCCTAACCCGTCCTTGTCTGCGTCAAGTTGCTGGGAATTACAAATGCTCGGACAATTATCACACACATCGCCGACGCCATCTCCGTCTGTATCTTCCTGGTTCAAACTGCACGTGCCATTAGTAGAACAGCCGCTAACACAATCAGCGTCACTGTGACAGGTTGCGCCTGCGTTATCTGAACCGGGCATGCAGGTGCCAAGCAATTGACCGTTTGGTTTTGTCGGGCAATTATCCTCTGTGTCCGGGATACCATCATGATCAAAATCGGGCTGCGTCACGGGATAGCTTCCGACAAAGGTCTCAGAGCCATCGCGCAGGTCCACATGATAGAGCAGGATGCGGTCTGCATATACCCGGTAAAGATTATAGGGATCCCCCATGTGGGCATAGCTTAGATTTTTACACCATATATAACTGGTGCTGTTTAGGATACATTCCTTCACCAGGTGATCATGGCCGTTCATAAACATATTTACAGTATAAGTATCAAACAGGCTTACCAGTTGCTGTGCCTCTTGAAGAGGATCGCAATTCTGGTAATTCAAAAGAGGCTTGTGGGCAAAGATTATTCCCGGTTTCCCCTTTTTCAGTTCATTTTCTAACCAGTCTCTCTGCACCTGGTCGAGTGAGGTCTCAAAATTATTATCAAGCCCGATGAAGTGAAATCCCTGGTAGTCAAAGGCATAATAATCGTTACCCAGTTGTTCATGGTAGCGCTGCAAGTCCCCCTCACCATCGACAATATCATTGTCTCCCGGAACACAGTGATAGGGCATGGAGAGATTAGATACCGTTGACTTGAAAACCGTATATTCTTCAATACTGCCGCTATTTGTCAAGTCTCCGGTAAAAAGGACAAAGGCAGGATGCTTTAAATTTATCTGAGTTACAGCATTAACAAGATTAGTGGCCTGCTGGTCTGATCTTCCGATATGCGTATCTGATACTTGGATAAAATCAAACAGCATGGGCTGATACGTAATGTTGAGTTTTGGCTCTCCGGAGAGGCGAATATCACCCTGGGAATGACACTGCGCACAGTTTGTGGATTTTCCCACATCGAGTGAAGGGTCATCTGTGCCATGACAGGAGTGACAGGTCAAGGCGTTAGCATAGGTGCTGAACTCAGAAGACAACATTTTATTATACCCCGCGTCTCCCCGTATCAGAAGTCCGTTATCAGCAATGCCTTGTCTGAGATAACCCTGCTGGTCACTGACAACGGAGGTAACGTCCGTCACCATCCATTGCGGTGTTGTCCCCGGCAAAGCGATTTCACAATAAAGAGTATGGTCATAATCTCCGCCGGGTGTCCCCCAATTTATCCCGGCTTCAGCCAGATTCCATGTTGCAGTATCTGCCTGCCAGAAAGTTGACAGGGGGTGGATAAAATAATTTGTTGTTAACTGGTTGGCATGGAGAAGAAAAGTCAATTTTGCATCTTTTATGATGGCATAATCAGGCAGAGCACTAACATTAAAATGAAGAAGTCCATTTGCCGGCTTTGTAGCAGAGCCGCTCACGAGAATATTCCAAGACTGCCCAAAATTAGTATTTGGATACAGCTTGTCAAGATAGGTGTCCTTATCCGCAGTGACAGAAATTGTTTCTGCACCAGCCGGATAGCAAAAGATGAATATATAAAGGAAATAGAGCGCTATTGCTTTTTTCATGGTGACGTTACTCCTCTTGTATGAGCGTGTATCAACTCTTTCTCTTCACGGGCTGAACTTCCTTGCCTCAGATAATATACTGTTTATTTTTCCTGCAGGGTTATTCCCATGACCTTCAGCATTTCACCTGATGCCAGTTTTTTCAATACCCGGTCAATCGTTCTCCTCAAAGATGGAGAAGCTTCTTCCTGTGTGCGCCTGAGTATGGCGATACTATCAGCATACTGTTCCTGCGTGATGGTCATTGAGGTGTTCTGCGCCAGGCTTAATTCCAGGGCAGGCGTGAGTTCCCTGATAAGCCTGGCAGCGCTGTTTGAAAGCTCCTGGTCCGCGGAGAAAATGCCCGTTAGCTCTTCTGTGTTTGTATAATAAAGATAGATGAGCACCAGCCCGTCAATCGATTGCGCCATCCTTCTGTTTCTGAGCGACCGGATGACCGTAACCTCACGGCTGTTTTCGCTGTTAAACATCTTCACTACAGGACACAACGCAGTTGTCGTGGTCGAGCTCGTGGTTGATGAAGAAGACGGAGCAATGCTGCTGGTGGAACTTGACGTGCTGCTGGTTGTTACAGCCATTGTTGTGCTGGTTGTTGCCGACAGGGTCGTCGTCGTGCTCGCAGCTGAAGTTGTCGTAGTGGATGAATAGCTCCCGCCGCCGCCACCGCCAGAGGAAATGGTTGTTGTGGCTCCGGTTGATGCATAGACAATTTCCAGATGAGTTGCAAAATCTTCCGGATCGGTGGATTCTCTTGATGCTATGTTTTGATATTCTTTTGCCGGGCCTTCCTGCCGCTTCTTTATGAGCATGCCGTTATTCCGCAGTTTGATTAGATTACCTTTTACAACAGAGGTAACGTCGATGGTCGTTTCCCAGTCATTGCCCGATGGAAGGGAGCCAGAAGAAAACACACTGGCATCATAGTCTCCTCCATTGTGGGTGTTCCAGGTTTCGGCATTTTCGTCAAACGGAGAATTAAGCGCATAGCAATAAACAGAGCAGCCGGTACCCCCACCGGTATGAATAGATCCGGACACATGCAGCGTTGCGCTCTCTATCTGCGCTGCGTCGATGCTGCTGGGCATGTTAAACTTCCACAGTCCGCGGGCTCTGCCCTTCGTGGGATGATAGGAAATAAGCAGTCGGGTTTTATCATTGAAATTTGTCGCGGGTGACTCCTCGTCAATATAAACATCTGCCATGGTATCACACGTATAAGACTGATAAACAATAGTCGTGGCGGATGAAGTTGAACTGGTCGTCGTGGTCGGGGCTGTTGTTGAAACGCCGCCACCTTTATTGTGCGCAAGCACTGAATCAGCATAGAAACTGTTGCAGCCGGATACCCGTTTTAAATTATACGTCTGCACAATTCCCGGAACATATTCTATTGATATCAGCTCTTTATAGTCTCCCGCACTGGTGAAGACTTTATTCCCAACACCAAGTTGCGCAACATGAAGCACCGCGTTCTCCAGAGCCGTGTCTTCTGGAGACAGTGATTTCCAGCCGCCCTCGGTAAAGAGCGGGTGCTCGCGGGTGAGCCGCAGGGTGGAGCCGTCGTCAAAACGTAATATATATATATGGTCCCTCACCGGTGACTCGAGCTCAAGCACTTCACCCGGCACGTTCCGCGCTCCGTCATAGCCCATGACCATATCACCTGCGCGTATCTCCTCGATAGGCTTCTGTCCCATATCTGCCATTAGTATCCGGGTCCCGTCAGGAAAACAGGAACCGCCGCCACCGACTGTGGTCGTGGCAGCGGTGATGCACTGATCTGTATCTTCATTGCAGGTGGTCCCGGATGAGCACGGCGACGTACCCGCCATGCATTTTCCCTCGTTGCAGGTCTCCTGACCATTGCAGTAAGCACCGTCATCACAGTCACTGTCAGTAGAACATTCATAACCAAGGCCTGAAGGGTCTGTAATAGTCCCGTTTGCCGGGTCATCATCGTACAGCCCGTTGTCTGTTATATAAACTGTTACTTCTGTTCCGTCGGCATTAAATACCGCCCCGTCACCGGTGCCGATAGCCGACCGAGTAATATCAATGCAGCCATTAGTCTTACTGCATTTATACCATTTGGCGTTCTGCGGTGCAGCTATGGGCAGCTTTATAATGAATGCCGCAGACGTCTGTGTGACACTCATTGTTATATTGACAAGGCCGTAAGGCATCACGTGAGGAATAGTCTGTGTTTCAGTAATCGGCAGCAGCGTCAGGGGGTTGACCATCGACAGCAACGTGACGGTTCCTCCGATCCCCTCTGCCTCAAAAAAGGTGGCCGTGACAGCCTTGTTACTGTTCATAACTAGGGAAACAGAGTTCTTTAAACCTTCTGCATCCCCCTGCCATCCGGAGAAGATGCGTGTGCCTGATGTGCTGGTAAGAGGAATAGCGGTCAGGGTAATTGCGCTTAATGCCGGATAGGTTGCGCTCGCTCCGTCATGAAGCGTTAACGGTTCGCCACCCCTGCGCAGGGCAATTATGTATCCGACACTACCCGGGATATGTGCGGTCAGTGTCATGACATCCTTGCAGACCCCCTCATCACAGACTTTTCCTGCCCCGCAATCCTGGGCACAGGCCGTGCTAGTGGTTGTGGTATCTGGTGGGATGGTCGTAGTCGGTTCTATCGTGGTTGTCACCGCACTTGTGGTAGTCTGGAGCACAGAAGATGATGTGGTGCTGGACATGTCGATCGTAGTCGTGCTCGATACGCCCTCCGTGGTAGTGCTTGAGACACCGATCGTGGTGGTGCTGGACACGCCCGCTGTGGTAGTGCTTGAGACACCGATCGTGGTGGTGCTGGACGAGCTGGAACTGCTGACCGGCTGCACGGTAGTGGTAGATGACGGGACAGAATATACAATTTCAAGACGCGGCGGCTCGTCTGCTTCAACATAATCGGGGTTTAAAGTATCATCGCACTCCCGGGATGCAATATTCTGGTATAATTTATTTGGCCCCTCTACCGCGAGCTTAATCAGTATACCATTAGCCCGTACCTTGTTCAGATTTCCCACAACAAGTGTTGTTATATCAATTGTTGTCAACCATGTGTTACCTGCTGGGAGTGAGCCGGATGAAAACATACTGGGGTCATAGTCCCCGCCATTGTGGGTATTCCAGGTTTCAGTATTTTCACCAAATGGCGAGTTGAGTGCGTGGATATTAACAGTAATAGCATTACCCCCGCCAGTATTTCCGGAGCTTGACAGATGAAGTATGGCACTTTGAATCTGTGATGCATTGATGTCAGACGGGATATCAAATTGCAAGAGGCCCCGTGCTTTACCCTTGGTAGGATGGTAGGAAACAAGCACCCTGGTCTTATTATTATAATTGGTATCCCCCCCTTCTGGAGAGCATCCAATACACTGATCAATATACACATCAGCCGTGTCAGGGCATGAAATGGCAGCTGCTCCCGCATGGCTGTAAAGGAAAAGTACTGACGCGAAACAAAAGAATAAAGATAAATATTTTTTCATCACACCCCTTGACCGGAAAATATTATTAAAACGCGTGCCCACCCGTCACTAAAAATAGTTAGAGTTATGCCCATGTGCGAACAGGGCATAACTCTAACCAATGTGTTCCCCCGATGTGTCAATCGTATATGTTACTGATAGGTCGGACACGGACTCGGTGAGCAGGTCTGTGCCGGGCCAAGCATATCCACTATCTCATCCTCTGAATAGGTGATTACTTTTGGGGCTTCATATTCGTGCTTTCGCTCCATGGTGCTGTTCTCCTTATCTGTTAATGTGGTGGTGCAGGCACATCAAAGGACCGGCCTGCAGTAGATTCACTGTCTTCTTACTTGAACAAATAAATGAACCGCGGAGTTGCCTGGACCGGGCCATGCGTGGTTGCAGCGCCGTTCAGATCCACATCCTCCAATTTGTAGGAATAGGTCTGCCGGTTCTGCACACCGTTGTCCACAAATTGATAGGCTGCTCCGTTTGCAGAGTTTCCCTGTGCGGGAATTATCTCAGCATTTATCTTTACGTATTCGCCATCAGCGCCCGCCCGGTAGATGTTAAAGCCTGCATTGTCAATTTCAGAAGCGGTTGACCATTTGATGATTACTTTTCCATTTGACGGGGTAGCAGTGAAAGAAGAAAGTTCAATCACGGTAGCCGGATCGTACGTCTCATAGGCGCCCATATCATAGCCCTTCCCTTGGGGTCGCGGCTTGCCTGCGAGGTCATCACTAGGAGCGCCAGAACTGGTACCTGTGTCAATACAGGGAGATGCAGTAGGGGTTTGCTGTAGGTGATAATCACCTGATCCGACAAAAAGTGGATCCTGATTGATATTGCCATTGCTGCCGGCATAGCCGGTCTGGTCAGTATCAGTATAGCTTACTGTTGGAGCCAGAAAGCCGGTAACACCAGCAATTTCATTTGTGTTAGTATTTCCCCACAGAATACAGTTTGTGACATTGAAGGCTGTTCCTCCTGTCTTTTGGGAGTAGATTGCGTCACCTGTTGCGCCGGTCCCCACGAGGACATTGCCGGAAAATGTGCAGTTGATGACATTTAAATTTTCGTTTGTGCCGCTGCCGTTGATGGCGATTCCACCACCATATTGAACCCTGTTGCCATAAAACAAACAGTTTGTTACGGTGAAGGGGTTATCTCCACGGGATGCAATCGTGCCGTAGCGGGGCGCTGCGATGACGGGATTATTATTGGAAAAAATGCATCTGGTTATGGTGGCAGTGGTATCAGCACCAATAGCACCGCCATCCCTGCATTTATTTCCTGTGAAGGTGCACCTGGAAATTGTGAGTGTCCCGGTATCAATTTTCAGTGCTCCGCCGATACCCCCGGTATCCTTTACTATTTTATTTCCATTAAAGATACTATCAGTTATGGTTGTATTGCCTGCCTGTGCCCTGATTGCCCCACCTTGCTCATTGCCAGTATTTTCCTGGAATGTGCACGAGCTTATCACAAGGTTTCCAGCGCTTAAGTAATTGCAGATAGCACCACCGGATTTGTTGGCCGATACATTTTGATAGAAAATGCAGTTTGCCACAGTTAGATCAGGTGCATCAGCAGGAGGCGCACTGAGAGAAACATCACCATTCAGAATGCCGGCACCCTTTTCAGCATCAGTTCCTCCTGTGTTTTTATATCCTCTGGTGATGGTAAATCCGTCTATGGTTGCGTCTGCCGTGGTATAGAAACATCCGACCGTATTCTGGCCGTCCACCGTAGTCACGTTGGTCACCCAGATTCGCTGCGACCGTAACGTCTCTGAGCCGGTAAAACCGCCATATATAGATACCTTTTTATTCACGTTGATCATGGCGGTAAGCGCGTATGTCCCCTGTTCCACCCATATTTCATCACCCGTGGGTGCGGCTGCATCAATTGCAGCCTGGATAGTTGCATACGGGGTTCCTGGCCAGTCTGGGCCTACCTGTAAGATGGCTGCGTGAGCGGTGACAAAGGGGATGAGCATTAATGCCATTAATAAAAAACATCCTATTAAAACTCTTTTTTTCATAACTGCTTTCCTCCTTTTAAATATTCTTTTTATTTTTGCGCAATTATTGCCTGGTTATTGAAAAGCACCTCCTCTCTTGTAGTTTCTTTTATGAAGAAACGGATAAATGGATTTGCTAATAAATCCCACTACAATTTAATAAAAAACAAAAAGGCCAACCTCCGCACATTGGAAAGTTGACCTTTTAATTTATCCTGATCCCTTTCCAAACATGGGAGGCTTAAATCTTTCGACTTAAACCCATCGGCCGATCTTCATAGCAAATGCCTTAGAAAATACGGCTCGGGAACAACTATTAATAATTACTGTATAACACCCTATAAGAAAAAATCTGTCTTGTCAAATGTTTTTTATCTAAAATTAAAAAAATACCATAATATTCTATGAATTGCCTTGTACAGCTTCCCCGGTATAGCGGCAGTGCTGCTATTATAAGCGAATATTTACGATTTTTGCTGTTTATTTTCTTATGACATGGACTGCCGTTGCCTTGATAGAGGCGGCAACTGTTTTGCCCTCGCCCAGATCAAGGTTCTCCAAAGACTGAGTTGTTACATAAGAGACCAGGGGAAATCCGCAGTCAAGATACACCCGGTAGAACAGCCCCATGGGAGAAATCTTCACGATAGTACCGGTAAAGGTGTTGCGAGCGCTGGTGTGGCCGGTCGGCATATCAGTGGAAATGGTCACCTGTTCAGGCCGTATGCAGCACACCACCTGTTCACCCACGCTGACAGCGCCGACTGCTTCAAGGTTAGTGCCTGTAATTGATACCGCAAATGTCCCGTCATAAACATGCGTTACGATGCCGGACAGGATGGTCTCGGTCCCGACAAACGATGCCACCTGCTCATCCCTGGGGCGGTTCATCACCTCCCCAGGTGTGCCGGTCTGAACGATAGTTCCTCCGAACATAACCGCCAGTATATCCGACAGCCGCAAAGCCTCCTGCCGGTCATGGGTTGCAATCACTGCGGTCGTTCTTGTCTGGCGAAGTATTGCGTGCAGGTCTTCAACCAGAGCCTCGCGGGTGGGAGGGTCGAGTGAGGCAAACGGCTCATCAAGAAAAATAATCTCCGGCCGGATGGCAAAGGCCCGCGCCAGGCTGGTGCGCTGGGCTTCTCCGCCGGACAGCTTGCGGGCCGAGCGCTGGGCGAGGTGGCTGATGCCGAACCGCGCCAGCTGTTCCTCTACCGTCAGGTTAATTTCTCCCCTGCTCCTGCCCCTTATTTTTAACCCCGACGCCACATTCTCAAAAACCGTTGCGTCAAATAGAAGCGGCTCCTGAAACACCATGGCAAGTTTTCTGCGGTACGCGGCCCGGGAATTCCCTGAGTCAACCGGCTGTCCATGAAAATAGATGGTGCCCTGGTGCGGCTTCAGAAGAGATGCCAGCGCCAGCATCAGTGTTGACTTTCCCGCGCCATTGGGCCCTATGAGCGAAACAACCTTGCCGCGCTCTATTGCAAGCTCTGGAATATCTATAACCGGAACCCCTCCTCTGCGTATCAGGATATTCCGGGCTTGCAGAAGAATGGCATCGGCCTGGATGCTGTTCATCGCGGCCGCTCCCGCTGCTGCACATGGGTAAGCATTGCATTGATGATAAATGAAAGGACAAGGAGTATGATGCCCAAAGCTATGGCAATGTCAAAGTTGCCGCGGCTGGTCTCCATGACGGTTGCGGTGGTGAGCACCCGCGTGTAGCCTTTTATGTTACCGCCCACCATGATCGAGGCGCCGACTTCGGAGATCACGCCGCCGAACCCGGCCATCACTGCGGCAAGCAGCGGCAGCCGCGCCTCCCGCACAAGCAGCCGCATCATCTGCAGGCGCGTAGCGCCGAGCGCGAGAATCTGGTAGCGGAGGTTTCGGGGCAGGTGCTGTATGGCGGCAACCGTTATCCCCATGACCAGCGGCGCTGCGATGATGGTCTGGGCGATGACCATGGCAAGTGGCGTGTAGAGAATCCCGAGAAAGCCAAAGGGCCCGTTACGCCAGAGAAAGATGCTTACAAACAGGCCCACCACCACGGGCGGCAGCCCCATACCCGTGTTAATGGTGCTGATGACAAACTTTTTTCCGCGAAACTCCGACAGGGCTATCGCAAAACCCAGGGATACCCCCAGGACAAGACTGATAAGCGTTGCCGCCCCTGACACACCAAGAGAGAGCAGGGTTATGCGCAGGACTTCAGTGTCCAGGGTGAAGAGAAGAATAAAAGCCTTGCGAATGCCTTCAACAATAAGGTCCACTAGTATTATTCACCGCTAACAGGTTATTGAAAAAGTAGTCTTCCCCCAGGCTGGTCAAAAACATCCGGATGCAAGGCGCGCGAAATCATGAGGAATGAGGCGTACTGTGCCGTACGTCGCAATGACGAAGGATGAGCGCAACAAAGCAGATGGGTGTTTTTCAACAGCCTGCTATTCTTTTTTATCGGCATCAGGGAAAAACAAAGGCTGGCCGAACCGGTCAACGCCGAATTCCTTAATGACTGTCTGCGTTTCTTTAGAAACCATAAAATCCGCAAACGCCTTAGCCCCGGCAGTATTTACCTTTGGCCATTTGGCGGGATTGACCACAATGACATGATACACATTCAGCAGTGCCTTGTCGCCCTCACAGAGTATCTCCAGCCCCAGTTTGTTTTTGAGGGACAAATACGTTCCCCGGTCTGCCAGGGTATAGCCTTTTTTCTCCGCAGCAACGCCAAGGGTCTGCCCCATGCCGAGGCCGGTCTCCTGATACCACTTCTGCCCTGAATAAACCGAGCCGCCTGCCTTCCAGACAGCCTTCTCTTTTGCGTGGGTGCCGGAATTATCACCGCGGGACATGAATAGAGATTGTGTTTCAGCTATCTTTTTAAAGGCATCTGCGGCAGACTTCACTCCTTTTATTTTTGCCGGGTCCGCCGCTGGTCCCACGATAACAAAATCATTGTGCATGACGATCATGCGGCTGCTGCCAAAATCCTTGTCCATGAATTTTTTCTCCGCGTCAGGGGAGTGCACCAGCAGCACATCCGCCTCGCCGCGCTCGCCCATGGCCATGGCCTGGCCTGAACCCACTGCAATGGTCTTTACCATAAAGCCGGTCTTCTTCTCAAACAGGGGAATGAGCACATCCAGCAGCCCTGAGTCCTGGGTGCTGGTGGTTGTGGCCAGGATGATGGTTTTCTCTCCGGCCGCATGTCCCGGTGATACAAACCCATACAACATGATGCTGAATGTCAGCGCTATAAAACAGCAGAGCCTGGTCGTAAATTGAGCTTTCTTCATATCTGGTTTCTCCTCTTACTATGTTGGTATAGATGACAGCCGGTTTAACTGTCAATGTTTTTTAACGCACGGGCAGGCGCCCGTGGTTTGCACCCCTGCTTCCGTGTTCTTCATTGCCTCATCATGTTTCCGTATAGCCGAATATCACGAATGTTCCGGCAAATTCGAAATTTACCAGGCTCACGCCAACGCCGCCCAGAAAATCCGTCACCATGACACCGCTCAAAAGTAGAAACAGATTATCCTGCTTTTTATAGTGCGGCGCCGAGAAGATGCCGGCAAATGCCGGGCCTGCCGGAACATATGCGCCGAAGCCATCATAGACATCAATGAGCAGCGTCAGATTTTCCTGAAAGGTAATGCTGATTGATACTTTGTCAGCCTGAGGCGAATAAATGAATGCTTTGAATTTCTTTCCCACAACTGAGCCGTCACCATCAGCTGCCCCTGCGTTGCTGTTCATCAGGAGCAGCATGAAGGCGAAAACAACCATCGCTTTTTTATTGATCCTGAAAAAATGTTCCATAGTTACCTCCGTGCATTACCGCCGGTTATTGAAAAGCGATACCAATTCCGTCGCCCATATTTTTCTCAAGCAGGGCAAGGGCTGCCTTCAGCTTCGGGCTGGCCGCCTTTTTAACCGCCTGAATACAATCAACTATTTTTTGCCGCTGTGCTGCGTTCACCGTCAGACCGCCTCCCTGCAGGCTGGCTCTAATCGACGGCGCTACGGCATAGAGTGCCGCAGCCATCTTTTCCCTGACGGCGCCGTTGAAAACAGCCAGCGAGGTCATCTCTGCTGCATGAATATAATAAAGCGTAGTGTACTGTTTACCTAAACTGTTCCGCGAGAGAACCCGGTCGCGGTATGAGCGCAGCAGCGTGAGCAGCCTCTTGTCCGCACCGGCAACTGCTTCAGCCGGGCAGGTTGTGCCGCTCCCCGCGGTGAGGCTGAAATCAATTGCTTCAGTTTCATCTTTTGCCACGGTGATCGTCCGGGTTGTTGCCCGGTAACCGCCGGCCGAAACCGTCAGGCTATAAGAGCCGACTGCAACGCCGGGTATAGTGAAGGTTCCGGCAGCGTCGGTGCGCGCAGAGTAACCGCCTTTGTCAGTGACCGCTGTCGCCTTTTCAACGGGGCTCCCGGTTCCTGCATCCTTCACCGTGCCGGAGATAGTACCGTTTGCAAGGTTTCCATAGATGATGACCTGCTTGTCATCAACATAACCCCATCCGCCTTCATACCAGTTGAAATCTGCCGTGCCATCCGGCAGCGGCTCAACGCGTATTGCCACAACCGTGCGCTCTGAAAAGCCGGCATTGTGATCAGCGTCCGGGTCATAGGGCCAGACAACATCCTGGGTGGCCGCGGTTGACAGCTGGTCAGGGGCCCCGGGAATCATCTGCGGCGCCACGGTTCTGAACGGGCCCTCGCTGTCAAGACCTAATTTGTTCTCTTCATCAAGATAGCCCGGCACCAGATCCGCGCCATCCCTGAGATACGCAAGGATCAGCTGCAGCCCCCCGTCTACGGTGATCCTGTCACCCTGCTGTCTTCCTTTGCATGATGGCGCTGCATAATTACACCACCCGCCGTTTGCTTTATCTGCCTCAACATCATAGTAAAATGAGGCCTGCGGATAGGCGCCCTTTACATAGTAGGACGCCCCTCCGGGTTTTAAATCATAGACATAGGAAAACCCGTCCGGCGAAAATACCGCTACGCCGGTGGTGGTTGCCTCATCCATGCCCGCGTCCACAAGCAGATCATAGAGCGGCACGCCTTCGTACTCGGCATACCAGTCACCAGAGCGGTTGGTGTTCATGAGAAGAAATTGCCTGTGGCTGGTCAGATTATTTTTTATTTCATCCAGAATGTAGGTTATCCGGGGCGCAGGGACCTTGCCGGGATTGTCCTCCGGGTCACCGGGAAAAGTAAGAGCTGCAATCTCCTGCTTGTTGGTGTAGGTATCGCCATCCGAATCTTTGCTCTCGATTGAGGCAAAAGCGCTTACGCTTCTTCCGGCGTTTAAATAATCCTTTCCATAAGGGTTTATGGTTTCTGTAATATCGCCGGATGCATCATAGCCATAGGTGTAATGACACCACTGGCAGGTCCCCAGGGTCCTAGTTTTATTGCCGGTATCAACATAGGAACCTCCCTGGTGACACAGGGTGCAGCTGTCAAGTTTTGAATCCTTGAGATCAGGATAGGCTTGCTGAAACTTTGGCGCATCCGCCTCTCCCATGTGAAAGTAAGCGGCATAGGCGCCATTACCACCACAGATAACCAGGAAGAACATGCTCAGTACAACCAGTTTCTTTTTCATGAAAACTCCTTTCAATGGTTCCGTCAGAATGCCAGCTGAAATCTCGTTACCCATGCGTTTTCGATGTCATCATAATAGCCATTTCCTTCAGGGTCGGTTCCGTAATAGAGCGGCTGGCTGAACCACGTTCTGCTGTAATTCAGGGAAAACCGCATCTGCTGGTTCAAATACCAGTTCAAAGCCACGGTAAAAGACGTAGCTCTTCTGACGCTGTCACCCGGCTCAACCAGGGATGAATAGACAATCGGGGACCCGCTGAACTGCTGATATTGAAAACCGATGCCCAGTGCTCCCCACCTGCGCTGCCGCACATCAAAATTGCATTTCGGCGTTATCCCCTGCAGAAGACCGTTCTTAAATACCGGGTGTTCGCCGGTGAGCATGTAAAACATGTTTACATACCAGGCCCTGAGAGAAAAATTAAACGGCTCGGTGTCGGTGTATTTCAGTCGCGTGTAATTGTTTTTGAAAAACTCGCCCATGATCGCAAATGGGCCGTACGTATAGGCTACATCAAAATTCATTCCATGAAGCTTGCCGATATCCTGCAGGACATTGAACTTGGTCTGAGCTGCCACGGAAAAGAAGGTGGTCTGGGCGGGTGTCTTAATGTTAATCTTAAAGTCCGAAGTGGTGGGGTTGGAGTAGGTAAAGCTTCCGCCGAGCTGCAGTCCGTTAAGCAGCGTGGGGCCGAAATTTTTAAATGGTATAATGACCAGGCGACCGGTGGCCTGCTTGTCATTGGCCTGGCCCCTGCGGTACGCGTCGGTGCCGTCGCCGTTGAACACTCCAGCGCTGTACAGGACCGAGTCTTTCAGCAGGTTGCCGTACACCATGAATCCCACATCCCGGCCGGGGGTAAGGTAGTAGCCGAAGGACCGCTCGTTAAAGAAAAGGTTTTTGTCAGCAATCAGCTGCTCAAGGCTGTAGGGCTCCTTGAACTGGCCGGCCTGAAATTTTATATAAGGGAAATACTCATAATTCACATACGCATCAACCAGCCGGTCGGTTCTGGCACCCTCAAACTCTCCTTCCAATTTGAAATTAAAATCCCTGAAGAGCCTGCCCGATATACATAAGCGGGCCCGCCTGATATCAAAGTCATTCTTTATGGGATAATGGCGCTCAAACTGCGTGAAATCTGTTTGTATTAAACCGCCGAGGCTGATATCAAAATCTTTATCATTGGTACGGAAATGCAGGCCGTCGTCATAGGCTGCCGTGACTTCACGGGCTTCTTTCTTTTCCTGTTTTTTTGCTACCTGCTTATCTTCTTCATCAAGCGTCGCTTTAATTTCCCGCACCTGCTCCTCGGTCAGGGCCCCGTTTTTTTTCAGAAACTCAAGCAGTTTCTGGTCAGCAAGCGGGCCGGCAAAGGTCAGAGCTGGAGAGGCAAGAAAAATAAGTACAGCGATACGGAGCAGCAGGTTTTTCATGGTCATTCCTTCGCATGCACGGGAGAGATAATAAGGGTAAGTCGGTGAAAATAAAAAAAAGCCAATACCGTGTTTGGGATATTGGCCTGAAACCATCTCGTCGCTTTTCTCTCCTTTCCAAACACGGGAGGCAGCAGCTTTTCAGATACTGCCATATCGGCCATCGTTCATAGCTTAATGCCTTAGAACAAAATGGCTCGGAGAGGTTTTTATTCTTGGAACACTTATATAATTGTTGAATGAGATCTGTCAAGGGAAATGTGGGCTGTAGCACTTGTTGTGGGTTATTGTACAAATGGCTGTACGCGTCCGCGAATCAGCCGCAATAGTGAGTTTTCAGTAGTTGAAATTTTTGCTATTATCGTTTGTAATCTACACTTGGCTGAAATAAGACTCTGATAATAGTCTGCACTGTTCAGCGAAAAATGCCCACCACAACATCTGGCACGAAGTCTGCATTTTTCTGCGACTGATGCTCGCCACAATAATATGGGTTTCTACCATTTATTTTTAATGTATAGAAAACAATTATGCTTGAAAAAGAAGCATTTTCAGCATGGTTTTCTTAAGAAGGCATTGACACTTCTTGCTTCTCCCTTATATAATCCTGCCAAATGTAGGATAAGCATAAGCGCTTACGGCGCTCACATCGACAATTTTTTGTCGATGTGATTAAGCAGCAACACCTATTATGTTAAAGATTTTCTGCATTTCACTTTGCATAGTATCATAATGGATATCTATCGGAGATTGATGG
>Ga0209777_10001998_pt1 | contig 27902 bp, 28 predicted proteins | sample FrelakmetHBP12HB_FD_187147 | JGI IMG/M metagenome (GOLD analysis project Ga0209777, IMG submission 187147) | Freshwater lake sediment microbial communities from the University of Notre Dame, USA, for methane emissions studies -HBP12 HB (SPAdes)... | ecosystem: Environmental > Aquatic >...
GTTTAATTTATAAAGATTCGGCGAGAATTGATTGTAAAAATATAGATTGTTTCCAACAGACAATATTTTTTGCGGAATAAGGTCTATTTCCTGGATTTTGAATTCAAATGTAAGTTCCGGTTCGGAAATTTTTTCCAAATTATTTAATGGTTCTAATTTTTCTTCAATAGAATTTTTTAAAGAGAGAGCATCGCTTTTTACTAGAGAGCCAGCCTTAGTCTGTGAAAGCACTTCTTTCCAGGCTTCCAAAAGTAAGTTATTTGCTCCGTTTTTGTTATTAAGAGACAAAAGATTTTCCGCCTTAATTATTTTTAATTTAATTTCTTCTAAGGATTGCTGGGCTAATTTAGTTTCCTGTCTTTTTTCCATATTGAATATCAAAAATCCGGATATGAGTAAAAGTATAAGGCCCAAAATGGAGAATAGGTTTTTCTTTGTAATTACCCTCAATTTATTTTTAGAAAATCTCAGATGAAAATTTACCCTAAGAGAAGGCAATTTAAAAGAGGGGAGCGCTATCTTTGGAAAAAATTTAATATTTCTTAAATTAATATTCTTTATTTTATTAACGGGATTTGGAATTTTTATAACTGGCGTTTTCGGTTTGATTTTTATACCTTTTATATTTTTAAAAGCAAAAACGGGAGAGAGTATTTTGATAATTCTTTTTGGGGTTAGAATGATATTTTTGGTTATATTTCTTCCAAATCCTGTAAAAATTTTAACAACTGAGAATTTCTCATACTCTTTCTTTATCGTATAAGGCCTCATTGATTTGTTTTCTTTCGTAATCTTGATTATCAGGCAAGTTCCTGCAATATTTAATAATTTTTCTTCTTTTTGTTTCAGTATTTTTTTCAATTCTTTTTCTTCAAATGAGATTGATTCGGCAATTTTATTCAAGATATTTTCCGAAGAAAAAGCTTTGAATACTTCATCGGTTAATATTAAAATTTTGTCTTCTTCGGCTAGAGATGAAACGATAATATTGCTGAATATCTTTAATGGGTAAGGCTCGATTCCTTGAAGATCAACGTTTTTGTCTATATCCATTATTTGCCCGTTTCTTAAAAGAAGAATTTTTAAATTACCGACTTTGGTAAAATTTAAATCAAAATTTTTTAATGATATTACGACAAAATTTAAATTACCAAGCCAGCTTACATCGCCTTCTCTGGCAATTTTTTCCAAAAATTCATTTGCTTTTTTCAGTCCTTCTCTTAATGCACTTTCCGGGGAGTGGGCTGAAAAACCATAAAATCTTTCTTTTATGGTTTTTGCAAGCCTATCCAAAAGCCGGGAATTTTGCAGGATAGAATTTTTTAATGATCCAACCATATATAAATTCCCAACTCTTTTTTCAAAAATATTTTCTGCTTCGTAACAGAAACTATCAAAAATTAGCCCCTCTTTAGACTCTGGATTAAAATGTAATTCAAATATCTGCATTTTTTATGGTAAAATTTAGAACATTTTTTTCTATTATATCATACGGATTTTGAAAGGAGAATATTGACAAAAACAAAAAAATTATTAGAATATATTATAACAACTAAATATAGAAAAAGAGGTGAAACCAATGTTAGATAGTTCGGCTCATGTATTGGAAGGTAGAAAACAAGAAATAGGAAGGTTGAAACAGGAAGGGTTTTCGGATCAACAGATAGCGGATCAATTCAGAGTTTCCCGACAAGCAATTTCTTCGCAGAAGAAAAAGCTTCCTCTTCGGCAAAGAAAGCCCAAAAATCTCTTCAGCACCAAAGAATCCGCAGAAATTATAGGGATTTCAACGCGTAAGTTTAGGAGAATAGCCGAAAGGGTACATATTAAACCTGACCATTGTTCTCCTGGTAGGCAATTCTACTCTAAACAAAAAATTTTTACCATTGCCTTTTTTGCAAGGAAGTGCGTAAGGTGTGGCGGTCTAAAAAAGGAGGGAGAAAAGGGTATATGTAAAGATTGCCGTATGGAAAGTAGGGCCAGAAGAGCAAGGGGACAAAGGTTTAACAGTCTTTTATACTATTTTTTACATCTTCGTAAGGGTCCTCTATTCTGTATTTACTGCTATCGGCCGCTGATTGGTGAAAAGAAAACAACAAAAGCTATCTGCAGGAAGTGCATATCGAAAATCGGACATAAGACACCAACAAAACAGAAAGGAGAGCTTTGTGGTAATCGGAGTTGATGTTGATGGGGTAATCACGCCAGCGAGGCTCTGGAATCCGAGCCTGCGTTTGCCTCTGCCCTGGTGGTTCTTTATTATTTTAATTCCTCTCGTTTTTATATCAAAGCCAAAGAAAAAAATAGTAGAGGAGTTAAGGAATGCCCAGAAGGAAGGATGGGCTATTATAGTCATCTCGGCCAGGCCGAAACAAGTGGAGGGCCTGACCAAGATATACCTCCGTTTTTATAAAATTCCTTTTGCAAAAGTTACATGTGTGGGGTTTGGAAAAGGGACGGGAAAAAGGAAATTTGAAGCCGCAAAAAGAGAAAATGTAGTGATTTTTGTTGACGACAGCGGCAATATAGTATCCTTTTTCCTGGAAAACGGAGTAAGAGCGACAAATACGCTTAAAGGAGCAACATGCTTAGGAGAAGTTGCTCCTTTTCGTTTGAAAAATTTAAGAAATAATGATATTTATTATAATAATGGGTATTTGGTTCAGTGGTAGAACGCTACATTTTCACCCCCCCATTAGATTTTAAGGACGGTTGGCTCAGAGGTAGAGCGCTTCGTTCACATCGAAGAGGTCGCAGGTTCGATTCCTGCACCGTCCACTTGAATAAAAACATATGAAAGAAAAAAGTTTTTTTAATAAAATTTATTTAGGGATTACCGGAGACAAGAATATTGATTGGCAGTCAAAACTGGAAGAAATTGATAATCTTAAAATTAGGGAAGCGGCTGTTTTTCTTGAGCGTTTTGATAAAAAAGAAAGAGATAATTTTTACAGATTTTTTAAAAGATCAGACATTGAAAGCGTACCCCTTGTTCATCTGCGCAGCGACGTTACAAAAGAAGAAATAGAATTTTTTGTAAAAAGATACAAAACCCGTCATTTTAATATCCACGAAGATCATTTTGGATTGTTAAATAATTGGAAAGGTTATTGGGATAAATTATATTTAGAAATGAATTACGACAGCGAAATCGCAAAAAATGTGAAAGTAAAAAAGATTGGGGGATTTTGCGTTGATTTGGCTCATTTTAAAACCGCGGTCGCCAGGGGAACCGAGGAAGCATATTACATGTTTATAAGAAAAAATAAAATAAAGTTTGCCTGTAATCACATATCTGGTTATTCGGAAGTAAAAACCAGAGATAAGCACATTGTAACCAGCTTAAAAGATTTTGATTATCTGACTACGCTTCCAAAATATGTATTTGGGGAAATTCTGGCTATGGAGATAGATAATAGTATTAAAGATCAGGTAAAATTTAAAAAATATATAGCAAAACTTTTAGATAATTATTTTAAAAATGATTAAATTTAAAATTATAAAGAAATCGAAAAAAAGTAAGGCAAGGTTAGGGATTATTGAAACGGAGCACGGCGTTGTTGAAACGCCGTGTTTAGTGCCAGTTGCCACCCAAGCAGTTATCAAAACTCTAAATAGCGAGGAGGTTGAAAATACCAAAAGCCAGATTTTAATTTGCAATACTTTTCATCTACATTTGAAGCCCGGGGAAGAGATTGTTAAAAAAGCTGGGGGTTTGCACAAGTTCATGAATTGGAAAGGTTCTTTGATGACAGATTCCGGCGGTTTCCAGGTGTTTAGCTTTGGATTTGGAAAAGACTATGGGGTCGGGAAAATATTAAAAAATGACGCTAACGTAGGGATGCGCACCGATAATAAAAGTAAAATAGTGAAGATCGGACAACAGCCGAAGTTTCTTAAAATAACGGAAGAAGGAGTTTATTTCCGTTCGCTGCTGGATGGGAGGGAATTATTTTTAGGCCCGAAGGAATCTATCAGAATTCAGGAAAAATTGGGGGCTGACATTATCTTTGCTTTTGATGAATGTACGTCTCCCGTAGCTGATTATAAATACACGAAAAATTCTTTGTTAAAAACTCACAAGTGGGCTGAAATTTGCTTAAAATCAAAAAAAACAAACCAGGCGCTTTTCGGCATTATTCAAGGGGGAAAATTTAAAGACTTAAGAATAGAAAGTGCGAGATTTTTTTCCCATCTGTCCTTTGACGGTTTTGGAATCGGTGGCGAGTTCGGCGACAATAAAAAAACAATGATTCAAATGCTAAACTGGTCGATTAAAGAATTGCCGGAGGAAAAACCGCGCCATCTTCTGGGTATCGGTTATTTGGAAGATATTCCTAAGATTATAAAATCGGGAGTTGATACTTTTGATTGTATTGTGCCTACTCATTATGCGAGGCGGGGAATTGCTTTCACGAATGGAGGAAAATTAGATCTCAGGAGATCAATATTTCTAAACGAAAAAGAGCCCTTAGATAAGAAATGCTCTTGTTTCGTCTGTCAAAGTTACAAGAGGAATTATATCTGTCATCTTTTCCGCGCCAAAGAAATTACAGCAATGAAATTATTAACTTTCCATAACCTCTATTTTTTTAACAGTTTTGTGGAAAATATAAGGAAAAATATCAAAAAGGGGAAGATTTAAGCTATTTACAAGAAGGCTGGAACTCGCTATATTGGATACAACAAATCAGCTACTTTAACAAGTGAATACAACAAAATAAAGATAGAAAGGGGGTGAGGAAGATGACCGCTATTCTTGAAAAGATAGATAGAGTAAAAGTTGTTGCCAATCATTATGCAGGAGTTGGGAGAGGGGGTAGGTGCTTAAAAGAGATAGAGAGACAAGCAAATATACTTTGGAGAGAGAAAAAAATAAAAGTTGACATCGAGCACACCCACAAGCTTGAAGAAAGGGAAATAATAACTGGTAGAGAACATTTTTATACGTATAGGAAAGATGGAAGAAATGATGCCATCACGATAGCGAGAATGGCTGTCAGGGATGGATATGATGTAGTTGTGTTTGCGGGCGGTGACGGAACGATCAATGAAGGAACTAACGGTTTATGTCTATTTGGTGCGGCGGCTATCCCACTGGCGATTATTGCAGGTGGCGTAGCTGATGATTTCGTTAGCCAATTAGGGAGCCCAAAGGGAGTTGATTGGTTCTTTAAACTTCTGCTGAAGGAAGACGTCAACTCTATCCGGAAAAAGATAAAATTAATAGATGTCGGCCTATTGGAGTGGGAAGAGAGTGGCGGGATTTACAAGAGGGCATTTAATAATATTTTGAGCTTTGGCTTAGATGCTTTAATAAACAAAGAGGCAGTTTCTCGGAAAGAAAATAAGAATTACCTTTTCCGCATACCGTTCTCGCCGATTTTTATAAAAGGGGCGTATTTTAGCGCCGTTTTTGAAATGCTGTTAAGAAATCGCCGCCTTGAATATCCCGAGCTCAGAATGGATATTGATGACAGTGAAGGTTCTTTTGAAGAAATTACTATTTTGGGCATAGGAAATGGCGGTAAATATGGCAGATTTCTGAATTTGATTCCCCAGGCCGATTTGCGAGATGGAATGCTTGATATTTGTCAGATTGGCAAAACAAGAAGGAGGAGACTGTTAGTTGACATCCTAAAAATCATCAAAGGGACACATGTTTCTCTTCCTGAGGTAAAAAAACTTCCTGACGGAAGTTTGCCAAAAGCTTCTAAGGTCAAAGTTTTTTCCCGCAGGCCAACAATTTGCCAAATGGATGGAGAGGTTGTTTCCCTGCCGGCAGGAGAATACAGAGTTTCTGTTTTGCCAAAAGCATTGCCGGTAATTATACCCTAAGCTCTGGAGCGACTAAAAAGCTCCAGAGCTTTGCTATTTCGTTATCTTAGTAGACAGATTTTTTTAAAAATGGCAAAATATACTAATGGAAAAGATTGCCTTAAAACAAAATATTTTTTTTCAATGGATTTCTTGGCAATTTTTTGATGTGCCGCGCAGTATTTTGAAAGTTTGGAGAAATTTTCTTTTATTTAACTTGAATTTTTTTTCAGTTCCTTTGTTGCTAAAATCTTTTTTTTCTCCCTGGAAAAAGTATAAGTGGCTTTATCCGCGAGGCTTTGATATAGGGAAATATTTTGAGATCCTGATTTCCAATGTAATTTCCCGGATTCTGGGGGCAATTATGAGAAGCTTTCTGATAGCAATCGGACTCTTAATAGAATTACTCTATTTTGTTTTTGGAGCTTTGATATTTTTTGGCTGGCTGGTTTTGCCCGCCTTTTTTATTATAGGTTTATACTATGGATTCACAAATTTGTTTTAATTTAAAAGATGCGGCTATACACAAGGCAATTTGCTGGAACAAATGCCCTTTTTTCAGATACGCAAAAGGTTTAAGAAAAATTTCAAACCTTTCTTTTATTGTTGCGTTTTTACTATTTTTATATGGTTTTTTGCTGGATAATTTTTCTAAAACTGCAAATAAAAATTTGCTTGGATTTTTAATAATTGCACTAACTCTAAGTTTAATTTTTTGCCAAAAAGAATCATTCTTTAACGCAAAACTTAAAAAGCCCAAATTGAAAATTAGTATTGAAGAAGCGGTTTTAAATTTAGAAAACTGCAATCTGGCAGAGTTTTTAAGTTTTGAATCGGCACAAGCTATTTTAAAATCAGGCAATAACTCCACAAAATTATTTTATAAAATTATTTGCGATAACCCTAGGTTTAAATTTTTGTTAGCCCGCGCTCTTTTAAATACAAAAGAAGTTAAAAAAATCTTAAAAGAAGCTATTAAAAAAAATAAAGATTCAAATCAGAAATTATTCCAAGAAATCATTGTTGATTCTTTGAAGATAGCTCAAAAAAGAAAGCACCAAAGGATTGAGGTTGGAGACATTGTTGTTGCTCTTGCAGAAAATGACCCTATCTTTAAGAAAATTTTAATCAACTCCGATCTTAAGGTAGAAGACATTGGAAACATTGTTCAGTGGTTAGATGTTTTGGAAAAAGGAATATCTCAAAGAAAGAAATTTTGGGAATGGGAAAACTTGCTTCGAAGGGGTTCAATAGGCAGAGATTGGGCGTCTGGATATACGCTAACTCTTGATCAATTTTCAACGGACTGGACAGATATTATAAGAAGGAGGGGAAGGGAAGAGATTGTCGGTTGCGAAGACGAGGTGGCGAATATGGAGAGAGTATTAAGCCAGGAAGAAGTTCACAATGCTTTATTGATAGGTGAACCTGGAACGGGAAGAAAAAGCATAATCCACGCCTTGGCTCAGAAATTACTTTTTGGGGAATCCCTTTTTGAAATAAACTATAAAAGAGTGGTAAGTCTTGATATTGTTTCTGTTTTAGCCAAATGTCAGTCTTCTGACGAGGTAGAAACAACCCTGGATACGATTTTTAAAGAAGCTGCTTCTGCCGAAAATGTGATTTTAGTTATAGATGAATTTTATAGCTTTATTTCTCAAAATGGTAAGCCGGGAACAGTTGACATATCTCCGATTCTTTTAAGATATCTTTCGCTACCGCACTTTAGGGTTATAGGTATTACTTCTTTCTTAGGGCTTCATTTGTTTGTTGAACAAAATCCAGCCATTCTAAATTTTTTTGAAACAGTAAAAGTTACTGAAGTGTCAGAACAGGAGACAATTATGCTGATAGAGGATAAGGTTTTGTCTTACGAGTATAAATATAAAAGATTTATTTGTTATCAAACTATCAGAGACGTTGTGAAATATTCTAATAAATATATTCCGAACACACCTTTTCCTAAAAAAGCCCTGGATCTTTTAGAAGAAGTGGTCACATACGCTGTTCGTTATTCAAATAGTAAAATAATTTTACCGGAATATGTTTCAAAAGTTATTTCTAAAAAAACCGATATTCCGGTTGGAAAATTAGAACAAAAAGAAAAAGAAATTCTTTTGAATCTCGAAAACTTAATCCATCAAAGAATCATTAATCAGGAAGAAGCGGTTTACGAAGTATCTAATGCATTAAGACGGGCGAGAGCTGAAATAAAATCAAGAAAGGGACCGATGGGAACATTTCTTTTTCTGGGTCCAACTGGTGTTGGAAAAACAGAAACAGCAAAAGCTTTAGCCGGAGTTTATTTTGGAGCAGAAGAAAAAATGATTCGTTTGGATATGTCTGAATTCCAGAGCATCCAGGATATATCGAGATTATTGGGCTCTACCGAAGAAGAAGGATTATTGACGACTACTATAAGGGAAAATCCCTTTTCTCTGGTTTTATTAGACGAAATAGAAAAATCTCACCCCAATATTTTAAATTTATTTTTACAGGTTTTAGATGAAGGAAGTATAACAGATGGAATTGGCAGAAAGGTCAGTTTTAAAAATTCGATTATTATTGCTACGTCTAATGCTGGTTATCAGATAATTTTGGATGCGCTCAAAAAAGAAAAACCAATTCCCGAAATAAAAAAGGATCTTTTAGATTTTCTTTTTCAGGAAAAAACATTTAGGCCGGAATTCATCAATCGTTTCGATGCCGTAGTTGTTTTTAGGTCGTTAAATAAAGATCATCTTTTGGCAATTGCGGAATTATTGTTGCAGGGACTAAAAAAACAGTTAAAAGAAAAAGAAATTGAGTTTGTTATTACGGATAATTTAAAGCAAAAAATGGTTGATTTAGGATATGATCCGATTTTCGGAGCAAGGCAAATGGCAAGAGTCATTCAGGACAAAATAGGAAACGCCTTAGCGCCAGCTATTATTTCCGGTCAATTAAAAAAGGGGGATAAAGTTGAAGTTAGTTCAGAAGACTTTAAATTGAAGATAAATTAATCGCCTAATATAATTAAGTTTTTGTACAGACGGTCCTAATGGGGCTGTTTTGTTTTAGTCGATTGTTAATAAGGTGTGCAAAAATGGCAAAATCCCTCTTATTTTTATAGCTTTTTTATTTGTGTTGACGAATGGTGGAGAAGTGAGTTAAAGTGAATACGGGTGGGAAAATGTGGATAACTATGGTAAAACTACCAATTTCTGTGGAAAACTTATGTTTATAGGAGAATACACATATTCAATAGATGAGAAAAAAAGATTAGCTGTTCCTCCGAAATTCAGAAATCTTTTAGGTAAAAAAGCTGTTATTACAAGGGGGTTAGATCAGTGTTTATTTTTGTATCCTACAAAAGAGTGGGGGATTCTGGCGAAAAAATTAAGCCAGCTTCCTTTGTCTCAATCAGATGCCCGCGGATTCGCAAGGCTGATGTTAACGGGAGCCATGGAAGTTATAATCGATAATTTGGGAAGGATTTTGCTTCCCGATTATTTAAAAGGATACGCATTATTAAAAAAGAAAGTAGTTGTTGCCGGCGTTTATAATCGTGTTGAAATTTGGGATGAAAATAATTGGAGAGAATATCAAACAAAAACAGAAAAAGAAGTGGGGGATATAGCAGAAAGATTAAAAGAATTGGGAGTTTAAAAAATGAGCCACATACCAGTTCTTCAAAATGAAGTTTTGCAATATCTGGATCCGAAACCGAATGAAAATTTTATTGATTGTACGGTTGACGGCGGAGGGCACGCAACTGCGATTATGGAAAAAAATAATCCAGGTGGAAAATTATTAGGAATAGAGTGGGACGAAGAAGTTTTAAAGGAAACGGAAAACAGAGTAAAAACAGAGGGTTTTAAGGATAGACTGATTTTGGTAAACGATTCCTTTTTGAATTTAAAAGAGATTGCGAGAAAAAATAATTTTAATAACGTTTCGGGAATATTGTTTGATCTGGGAATGTCCGGTTGGCATTTAGAAGAAAGCAAAAGAGGATTCAGTTTTCTAAAAAAAGAACCGCTGGACATGAGATATAATCTTTCAAATCCGTTAACGGCAGAAAAAATAGTTAATTATTGGTCTAAGCCAGAAATAGAAAGAATTTTGAAAGACTTCGGAGAAGAAACTTTTTACAAAGAAATTGCAGATGGAATTATAAGTTTTAGACAAGCTCGGCCGATTGAAACAACTTTCCAGTTAGTTGAAATTATAAAAGGAGTTACGCCAAGATGGTATCAGGAAAAAAAAATACATCCTGCCACAAAAACATTTCAGGCCTTGAGAATCGCAGTAAATGATGAGCTGAATAACATAGAAAAAACTTTAAATCAAACAATAGATGTTTTAAAAGATGGAGGAAGACTGGTCGTTATTTCCTTCCATTCCTTAGAGGACAGAATCGTTAAAAATTTTTTAAAAACAAAAACAAAAGAGGGATTGCTTAAAATTTTAACTAAAAAACCAATAGTCTCAAGCCAAAACGAAATAAGAATTAATCCTCGTTCGCGCTCAGCCAAGCTGCGGGCGGCAATAAAATTATAAAAATATGAGCCACGCCATTGCAATCAGAATCAGACAGCCTTATTTTTTAATCAAGCCCTTAAACCTAGGCTGGAATTTCAATAGGAGAATTTTATTGGTAGCATTCTCTGTCTTGGTATCGTCGCTTTTATCTGTCTACATTTTTCAGGTTAATAAATTAACATCAGATAATTATTTGTTTGGCAGACAGGAAAAGACGTTAAGCGCGCTTTCTCAAGAAAATAGAATTTTAGAAATAAACTCAAATCAAATGCATTCCTTAGAGAATATAAGCATCTTAGCCGCAAATTTCGGCTTTGAAAAAATTAACGATATACATTATATTAAAGTTTTGGGAAGTTCGGTGGCTGCAAAATGAAAAATTGGAGAATCAATTTGGTTTTAATATTAATCGTGTTATTATCAGCGACTATTATCGGTCGCTTAATTTATGTTCAGATATTAAATGGAGAGCTTTTTAAGGCATGGGCGCAAGGGCAACAAAATATTCCAAACATTACTCAGGGGGAACGCGGCGAAATATTTTTTAAAGATGGCCAAATTTTAGCAACAAATATCAATGAAAAATATGCATATATTTCTCCAAGAGAAATTGAAAAAAAAGAAGAAACAGCAAAATCATTATCTCAAACCCTTAATTTAATCGAAGATTCTGTATTGGAAAAAGTTAAAAAAGATAATTTGTTTGAAGTTTTAAAATATAAAATAACGGATGAAGAAAAAACGGCTTTAGAGGCATTGAACCTCCCAGGTGTTTATGTAGGAGAAGAAATTTTTAGAAATTATCCCCAAAATACCTTAGCTTCTCAGGTTGTTGGATTTATGGGTGGCGCAGGGGAAGGTCAATATGGAATTGAAGGGTATTACAACGATATTTTAAACGCTCAGGAAAAAACAAAAAATTCTTCAAGTAGCAATGAAACCTCAAAAGGATCAGATATTATCTTGACGTTGGATTACAATATTCAGTCTATGGCTGAAAAATTATTAAAAGATGCTTCTGAAAATTTAGAATTTAAAAGCGGGCAGATTGTAGTTATTAATCCAAATTCTGGAGAAATAATAGCTCTTGCTAATTTTCCGGCATTTAATCCGAACGAATATTCGGAAGTTAAAGATATGAATATTTTTCAAAACGTCGTAATTCAAAAAATTTTTGAGCCAGGTTCTATTTTTAAACCGATAACTATGGCAGGCGCCTTAGAAGAAGGAAAGATTACCCCTCAAACTACCTATGTTGATTATGGGAAATTAAAAATCGGAGGTTATACTATCTATAATTATGGTAATAGGGTTTGGGGGGAACAAACAATGACTGGAGTTTTAGAAAAATCAATTAATACCGGCGCAGTTTTTGCAGAAGAACAATTAGGGAATAAAAAATTTTTAGATTATCTTGATAAATTTAAAGTTTTCGAAAAAACCAATATAGATCTTCAGGGAGAAATTTTTTCTGAAAACAATAGCTTTAAAGAAGGTTACGCAATAAATTTTGCCACAGCCGCTTTTGGCCAAGGGATTGAAATGACGCCGATTCAAATTGTCAGAGCTTTTTCAGCTATTGCCAACGGCGGAAAGTTAGTAAAACCGTATATAGTTAAAGAGATTTCAACTGATTCGGGAAAAATAGAAACCCAGCCAGAAGTATCAGATTCTATAATTTCTTCAAAGACGGCATCTCAGCTGACTTCAATGCTGATTAGTGTAGTGGAAAGTGGTTACGGAAAAGCCGCCAAAATTCCCGGTTATTATATTGCCGGGAAGACCGGAACGGCCCAAATTTCTTGGTCAGCGCTTGATATAAATAAAAGTGGCTATTCAGATGAAACTTGGCAAAGTTTTATTGGTTATGCTCCCGCATTCGATCCGAAGTTCTTAATTTTAGTAAAATTAGACAATCCGCAAGCAAAAACAGCCGAATACTCGGCAGTACCAATCTTTCACGATTTAGCAAAATATATTATAAATTTATGGCAGATACCGCCAGATCATTAAAGCTATAATTAAGGCAATAAAAACAGTGAATAAAATTTTCAATTTCAAAATTCCGATTTTAAATAATATTTGGAAAAAACCAAAAATTATCTTTGTGTTAGGTGAAAGCCGCAAAAAAACGGCAGAAACAATTCAAAGTGTTTTAGGACAACATTTTAGGATCGGTAAAGAAATTCTAATTTTTGAAATTGATTTAAAATCGCCCCAGGAATTAAAAAAGATAAAAAATTTAATTAAAAAATCTGATTTGCCGATAATTATTGCTACTAATACAGGAGATATTTCTCAAGAGAATATTTTTTTCGCCGGTGATAAAAATGGGATTGATACAATTAAGGAACAAGTAAAGCTTTTACTACCAGAAGGGCTTTTTATCGCAAATTCAGACGATGAATCTTTAAGGGAGTTGATTAAAGAGTGTCCTGTAAAATACTTAACCTTTGGTTTCAGCGAAAGCGCCGATTTTATGGCTTCTGACGTAAAGACAAACGGCGGTATAAATTTTAAGATAAATTATAGGGGGAACATAGTTCCTGTTTGGTTGGAAAAAAATGGTGGTAAGGAAATAATTTACATTGCTTTAGTTGCAGCGGCGATAGGAACGAATTTGGACATGAACTTGGTTGAAATATCCCAAACTTTAAAAAATTCTTTATCGGTTGACATTAGCAATAAATTGGAATAAAATGGATGATAGTCATAGGGAGCATGATTTTAAAAAACTATTTTTTATTTATTAAACTTGTTAATTTTAGGACTAGCTGAGTTTTCAATTGTGCGACGTGAAGATCCAGCCGGTCCTAAGGGATCGGTTTTTTAGCGGAAACAAAATAAAATACATTAAAAAGGAGGAAGGAAATCGCATGTCCCAAAAATAATAGTACCTTTTATCAGTGCCTTTTGCTGGAAACAATTTTATTTATAAACGTAAGGAAAGGAGAGAAGGATTGTCAGGGAAAGCGTTATACTTAGAGTGCCCAGGGTGTTATAAGAAGGGGAAAAAGCCTGCCAAAATAAAAATCATAGGATTGCGAGGTAGGTGCCCTAACCCTAAATGTAATGGAGAAGTTATTCTAACCGTTAGGGGTAGTAACGGAAATAGCGCAGTAAAAAAGGTAACTTTTTTGCAACCCGGAGTTCTGCCCATACACATAAGTGTCGGCAAGTTAACCCAATCATAGTAATTATTACTAATTGTTTAGAAAAGGCTAAGCAAAAGTGCCACCTTGTTTGGTAATATACCAGAGGCGGCACTTTTATTTAACCCCAACAACCCTGCCCAAATTGATTAATTTCCCTCCGCATTCAGGACATTCGTTATGATTAGTTATCTTTCCTTTTCTTGATCTAGCTTTTAAAAAAGCCCTACAGCGACTACACCATTGTTTATCTGGGACAACATTAGGGACGGTTAACTCGTTTTTTGTCTCCATTTCTCTCACCTTCTTCCTACGGTAATTTCAGAAAAATAAATTGCTAATGTGCAACAATACCAGTTAAATTATTGTATTTTATTTCGTCAAAGTACAATTGTCAAGGAATTAGACAAAAAGTAAATTTTCTGCTATTTTATTCTCATATATCTCTTTGCCCTCATCGTCTAGTGGCCTAGGACACTGGGTTCTCAGTCCAGTAACTCGGGTTCGAATCCCGATGAGGGCGCAAATAAAAAAGAACTGGAAATCCAGTTCTTTTTAAGTTAAAATAGATAAAATATGTCCTGGTTAAAAAATTATATTTATCCCATAAGCACCTTAGTCGGAACAATTATCGGCGTAGGATTTTTTTCTTTGCCATATGTAACTTTAAAGGTTGGTTTTTGGGCAATGCTGGTTTATTTTTTAGTAATCGGAGTTTTGCTTATTTTTATCCATTTGATCTTCGGAGAGTTGGCGATAAAAACTCCAGACTATAAAAGATTGCCCGGATTTGCCAGAATCTATCTTGGCAAATGGGGAGAAAAAATTGCCATTATCTCAACAATTTTAGGGATTTTCGGCGCTATTTTAGCATATTTGATAATTGGCGGAGCCTTCTTGAGCGATCTTCTTTCGCCGATTTTTTCAGGGAATATAATTTTTTATACCTTGATTTATTTTTTGGCAGGAGCTTTAATTATATTTTTTGACATTAAAATAGTGTCAAAAATAGAATTTTGGGGATTGATTTCGTTCTTTTTGATTTTGATTGCGGTGTTTTTTAAATCACACTCTCTAATAAATGTGGGCAATATTTTTACTTCGCTAAATGCTAATTATTTGTTTTTGCCTTACGGTATTATTCTTTTTTCTTTGTGGGGATTGGATTTGATTCCGGAAACCGAAGAAATGCTGGGAGAAAAAAAGAATTTATTAAAAATTATTATCCCGATTTCAATTTTAATCCCGATTCTAGTCTATATTTTCTTTATTTATTTAATCCTTGGAATTTCTGGTTCCCAAACTACAGAATCAGCCTTGGCCGGATTAAAAAACTATCTTGGCGGAGCTGTAAATCTGCTTTTATTAGCAGGTTTTTTAACTACTTTTACCTCATTTATTTCCATAGGGCTAACTCTAAAGAAAATTTTTTGGTATGATTTAAAAATAGGAAAAAATCTGGCTTGGGTAATTGCTTGTTTTACTCCTTTGATTCTATTCCTAATAGGTATCAAAAATTTTATTCCTGTAATTTCTATGGTTGGCGGAGTGATGCTTGGAATAGACGGTATTTTAATTTTACTAATGTACCAAAAAATCAAACCCGAAAGAAAAATTTTAGTCTCTCCTTTAATTATTATATTTTTATTGGGGATTATTTACGAAATAATTTATTTTTCAAAATAATATGTTTGGAATCCATATTTTAATTTTTCTGCTATCCTGTGCTATTTTAGCTTTTTCAAGTAGGTGGTTGGTTGATACGGTATCAAAAATTTCTAAATTTTTAGGTTGGAAAGAATTTGTGGTAGCTTGTTTTACTATGGCTTTTGGCGTTTCTGTGCCGAATTTTTTTGTGGGAATAATTTCGGCTTTAAACGGGGTTCCCGAACTTTCTTTTGGAGATGTTGTCGGGGGTAACATTGTTGATCTCTCTTTAGTTATTGGTTTAGCCGCCCTAGTTTCAAGAATGGGATTATCTGCTCCTAGCCGGACAGTTCAAGGGAGTTCACTTTTTACGGTAGGAATCGCTGTTTTGCCCGTAATTTTGATTTCTAACGATAGAATCCTTTCTCGATGGGATGGGGTCGTGCTTTTAATGGCGTTTTTTGTTTATGTGTTTTGGTTTTTCTCAAAAAAAGAAAGATTTACCAAAGTTTACGATGGAATTTCAGAGAAGGTAAATTTAAAGTTTTTCCTAAGAAATTTAACACTTTTTTTACTTTCTCTTGTTTTGCTTCTTTTGGCGGCAAAAGGAATGGTTTCTTCAGCAACTTTTTTCGCGAATTACTTTAATTTTCCAATAGCGTTAATTGGTATCCTGATTGTGGGGCTTGGAAATTCTCTACCTGAAGCTTTTTTCTCTATTCAGGCGGCGAGAAAAGGCCACGACTGGATGGCTTTAGGAGATTTGATGGGTGGAGTGGTGGTTACTGCTACTTTAGTTTTGGGCATAGTTGCCTTAATCTGCCCTATAAAAATAACTGATTTTTCAGCCATAGCTATCGGCAGAGCCTTTTTGATAATTGCCGCTATATTTTTCTTTATATTTTTACGTACTGATAAAAAGATTACTAGAAAAGAAGCTCTAATTTTACTCGGAATTTATATTCTCTTTGTCTTAGTTGAAATTTTCGCAAGGTGATGCTATTATAATTTAATGTCTGACATTCTTTTAATTTTGGCGGTTTTTTTTATTGTTGTAGAGGGGATTGTTATTTTTTTATTTTTGAGCAGGAAATCAAAATTAGACGACAGGCAGAGCGACGGAATAAGAGATTTAGAGAGACGTTTGACTGATCTAATGATAGACCAGCTAAAAGAAATGAGAGATAGTCAAGATGGCGTATCGCGGGAAATGAATGTCCAAATACGTTCTTTTACTGAGGAAGCCACAAAAATTAAAGACGATTTAAAACAAGTGCAGGACGCTGTAAAAGATGTTTCTACTTTCCAGGACATTTTTAAATCACCAAAACTAAGAGGCCAATGGGGAGAAGCGTCTTTAGAACATATTTTATCTCAGCATTTCCCAAAAGAACTTTATAAAATCCAATATCTTTTTTCGTCGGGAGAGCAAGTAGATGCGGTGTTAAAACTTCCTAACGGAAGAGTTCTGCCGATTGACGCCAAATTTCCTTCTGAAAACTTTGATAAAATGATAAATGCGGTTTCAGAAATAGAAAAGAATTTTTGCCGCAAGAACTTTCTGGAAGATGTGAAAAACAGGATTAATGAAATCGCCACAAAATATGTTTTACCTTCGGAAGGAACAACCGATTTCGCCCTAATATACATTCCGGCAGAAGCCATTTATTATGAAATAATAAATAATATCAGTAAAGAAGTAGATGTGGCGGCATTTGCCTGGTCAAAAAAAATAATTTTAACTTCGCCGAATACAATTTATTTAACACTGAGAACCATAGAACACTGGTTTCGCGATACCCAAATTTCACGGCAAACCCAGGAGATTTTGAAAAAACTTTCCAAAGTCCACCAAGACGCCGAAAAATTAATGGAGGATTTTAGGAAACTGGGGAGCCATTTAAAAAACGCCAGTTCGGCTTACGGCGATTCTGAAAAACGTCTCTCCCTGCTTGACGAAAGGGTGGAAAAACTGGTAGAAATAGGGGAGATAAAACAGTTGGCAGAGCCAGTCGAAGATAATAAATAATAGAACATAAACTATAAACACCATGCTAGCAGTAATAAAAACCGGTGGTAAGCAATATATTGTTGCGCCTGGACAAAAATTAAAAATTGAGAAATTGGAAAAGAAAGAAGGAGAAGAAGTAATATTTGACCAGGTTTTGTTATTAGAAAAGAATAAAAAAGTGGAAATTGGAATTCCCCTTGTTGAGGGTGCAAAAGTTTTGGGTAAGGTTTTATCTCAGGGAAAAAATAAGAAAGTTATCGTTTTCAAATTCAGGCATAAAACCCGTTATAAAAGAAAAAAAGGTCATAGGCAGGCCTATACGGAAGTAGAAATAACAAAAATAGAACATAAGGAAAATTAGGGCCTCTAATAGAATTAAAGCTATACCATTCAAAAAAAGAGGGGACTGAAAATGTCCCCTCTTTTTATTTTCTTTCCTTAAAAGCACTTTTTAAAATTATTGATTAAACGTCTGACATTATGCTAAAATTGGGATAATAAGTTAGCCATTTGGCAACAGAAAGGGGGTGAAAAAATGGCTGAGAATACCTTTAATAAAGCTTTTATTGAGAAAGTAACAAGAAAGCTTTCAAAAAAAGCCTTTAAAGGAACCGAATGGAGATTTCCCAGCGTTGGACAAGATAGAAGCTACACAACTGAGGAGGTTAAGGAAGAAGTAAGAAATCTTAGCAAGATTGGCAGATTTGTCCTTCAGATATGGAGAGATCCCAAAGAAGTAAAAAAGAAGAAGCAGAAAAAAGCAAAAGACCCAGATTAAACGCCTTGGTTCTTTGAACCAAGGCGTAATTTTTTTAAATTTACCCACACACCAATCCCTCGATAAACTCGGAATAGTGCGGGGTTTCACTCAGCGGAGCTTCATTTCCTTCCTTCCAAGGCGCTTCTAAGAGTTTCTTCGTCGGCGTATTCGAGTTCAGCACCGATTGGCAGTCCACGGCCCAAACGGGTTACCTGTCCCTTATAGGCGGGCAAGTTTTTTATTAATCTTTCCAAATATAAAGTTGTAGTTTCTCCGTCGGAAGTTGGATTGATAGCTAAAATAATTTCTTGAATTTCGGAATGATTTTTTATTTTTTCTTCCAATTCTTTGATTCTTAATTTTTCCATATCAGACTTCCTTAAAGCGGAGACTGTTCCTCCCAGAATAAAATAGCGCCCGTTATATTTTTTTATTTTCTCAATCGTTTCAAGATCTGTTTCATTGGCAATTATGCATAATAAACTTTTATTTCTTATCGGATTTGAACAAATAGGACATAAGTCATTTTCTTCTTTGGATTCAAAGGAGTTATAGCAAAATGAGCAGGTTTTAACATTTTTTTTAAGTTCAGAAATAGATTTTAAAATTTCTTCAGTTTCTTCCGGAGATAATTTCATCAAATAAAAAACAAAACGGGCGGCCGTCCTTGGGCCGACCGTGGGGAATTTTGAAAATAATACGATAAGTTTTTGTATTGTAGGGGAATGCATTTTTTATTTTTACTCTTCCGCATAACCCTTTTCAAGATTGCGGAAACAGACATTTCTTTCGTCAAAAAACACCTCAATTTTTCCTACAGGTCCGTTTCTGTGTTTTGCAATAATTATATCGGCGATGCTTTTTCTTGCGGTTTCCGGTCTGTAGCGGTCTTCACGATAAATAAACAAAACCACATCAGCATCTTGCTCAATTGTTCCAGATTGTCTTAAATCGGATAATCTCGGTATCTGAGGAGATCTTTGCTCGACTGCACGCGATAATTGTGAAATAACCAAAACAGGTATATTAAGCTCTCTGGCTAGAGCTTTTAACAATCTAGAGTTATCAGAAACCTGCTGAACAGGGCTGGCGTCAGGATTTAAGGGTTCCATCAACTGTAAATAATCAACAATAACCAATCCCAATCCTTTATCTGCTTGTAATCTGCGACACATCGCTTTCATTTGTAAAACAGTGGGAGAAGCGGTGTCGTCAATATAAATCGGTGCTTCTGATAAAACTCCCATTGCTTGTCGGATGCGAGTAAAGTCATTATCTTCGCCTTCATTGGAAAGCCGGCCAGTCCTCAATCTCCACAAGTCAACACTGGCTACTCCGCTTATAAGTCTGTCTACAACCTGGTCTTTTGACATTTCGAGACTAAACACTCCGACGGGTATTTTTTCGTTTATAGCGACATTACTTGCTATATTCATTGCTAGCGCGCTTTTCCCCAAACTTGGCCTTGCGGCAAGAATAATCAAGTCTGATTTTTGAAATCCAGCCAAAATATTATCCAAATCATTGAATCCCGTAGGAAGGCCACGCAGGCCACCTTCGTGTTTTGATAAGCGGTCAATTCTTTCAAAGGCGTCTTCTAAGGTGTCTTTTACAGCTACAAAATTCTGACTTAAACTGCCCTGAGCTATGCTAAAAATTCTTTTTTCAGCTTGATCAAGTAAAAAATCGGTATCTTCGGCTTCGTTGTAACCCAAGGTTTCAATCTCGTGGCTTGCATTAATAAGATCTCTTAAAATTCTTTTTCTTTGAACAATTTTTGCATAATCTAAAACGTGGCTAGCCGTTGGCACGGAATTTATCAATTCGGTAAGATAACCCTGGCCGCCGATATTATCTAAAATTCCTCTTTCTTTAAAGTAGTTAGATAGAGTTAAAATATCGATTGGTTCTCCTTTTGTAAATAAATCTTGAATAGCTTGATAAATTTCCTGATGGTTTTTTCTGTAAAAATCCCGGACTTGTAAAAAATCTGCCACTCTAAAAACAGCATTTTTATCTATCATCAAGCAACCTAAAACAGATTGTTCAGCGTCTATGCTTTGAGGTGGTAGTTTGTCTAAGAGTTCTTTTTTTGCCATACCCAGTAGTAGAACTTTGACTAAAGTTATTTTTTTTCACTGCTCCGCAGCGGTCGAAGTTTCACTACGGGGCACATATATCAAATTATCATATCCAAAAAAGATAAGCAAATCTTCCTATTTTGCTAAATTAAGATATCTGTTAAAGTAGAATAATGCTAATGATTATTTTATATCTGGTTTTTGCCTATATTTTGGGGTCTTTCCCGTCTGGCTATATAATTACCCGTCTTTCAACCAAAAAAAACATTTTGGAAATTGGTTGGAAAAAAACTTCCGGTTCCAATGTTTTTAAAAACGTAGGTAAGTGGCAAGCGGTATTAACGGGAATTATCGATATCCTAAAAGGATTTTTGGCGGTTTGGCTGGCGCAGAAATTTGGATTTTCTCCTGCAATACAGATTTTATCTGGTGTTGCCGCTATTTTTGGTCACAACTGGTCTTGTTTTTTAAAATTTGCAGGTGGCAGGGGAATAGCAACTTATGGGGGAGCATTGCTTGCTTTTTCGTGGCAAATACTCGGATTAGCTTTAATTCCATTCGCATTATTCAGCTTAATAATATCTTCTCCCGTAGGAACTATAATTTCTTTGGTAACGGTTATTATAGTTTCTTTTTATACAAATCATTTTTTTGCAAGCGGAATTTTTACAATAGTTTCTTTGCTGCCCATTTTTATAAAAAGATTGAGCCCAATAAAAGAAATTTTTCCATTGAAAGATAAAAAAAGCCTGATTAAAAATCGTCTGATTTATGACAATGACGAAACACTTAAAATAAGAATAAAATCATATTTTAAAGACAAAAAAACATTATGAAAGTAGGTTTAGTTTGTTTTCATACATTTTCTCAACCAGGAGGCGTAAAAAAACACGTTTTAGGGCTTTATAATGAATATAAAAAGAGAGGAATCAAGGTAAAAATTATTGTTCCTCGAAGAAGTAAAGAAGAAAATTATGGCAAGGATGTCATTTTGTTGGGGACTTCACTGCCCTTAACCTTCAGCGGTAGCCAATCGGACCTTGATATAAATTTTAATCCTCTGGCGATAGGTGAGGTGCTGAAAAAAGAAAAATTTGATGTTTTGCATTTCCACAATTTCGGATTTCCTTCCATCTTCCAAATCTTAAGGAAATCAAAAGCTCTGAATATTTTAACCTTTCACGGGAACATAAGGGGCAGTAAATTTTTGAAATATTTCCCGGTTTTGCTAGAGGGAATAAAAGAAATAGTTAAATGGAAGGTAGACGGTGTAATTGGTGTAGCCTCCTTTAATTTAGATATTTTCAAAGATTTAAAAAGGCCAAAAATTGTAATTCCAAATGGCATAGATTTAAAAGAATTCAATCCTCAAGTTAAAAAAATCAAAAAATTTCTTGATGGAAAAATAAATATTTTGTTTTTGGGTAGAATCGAAGAAAGAAAGGGATTAGCCTATCTTTTAAGGGCCTGCAAAATTTTAGAAAAAAAGGTTAAAAACTTTAGATTAATAGTGGTAGGAGAAGGTCCCCTAAAAGCTGATTTAAAAAATTGGGCAATAAAAAACAATCTTCAAAATGTTGCTTTTGAAGAGAAAACAGTCGTAAGGGATGCTTCGTCTTATTTCAATACTTGCGACATTTACTGCACTCCGGCGATTTTTGGAGAAAGTTTTGGAATAGTGATTTTGGAAGGAATGGCTTGCGGAAAACCAGTAGTAGCCTTTGACAACGAAGGTTATAAGGAACTTTTAACCGGCAAAAGGGGAGGAATTTTAGTTAAAAACAGAAGTTATAAAGAATTGGCTAATGTTCTTGAAAAATTGATAAAAAGTAAGAAATTAAGAAAAAAGATAGGGGAGCGGGCGCTAAAAGAAGTAAAAGAATATTCTTGGGAAAAAGTTGCAGATAGGGTTTTGGATTTTTACGATCTTTGCAGAAAAGAAAAAGAAAAGATTAAATTTTTTTAATTTTCAGGCCGTCTTTTGTATCTTCAATCTGATAGCCAAGCTTTGCTAATTTATCTCTAATTTCATCCGCCTCTTTCCAGTTTTTTTCTTTCCTGGATTTTTTTCTTTGTTCAGTTAGTTTTTTTATTTCTAGGGGCAAGTCTTTAATTCCTATTTTTTCTTCAAAATTAAGTTTCCAGGAAATCTTACCGATATCTAAATTTAAACATAAAAATTTATCTATTTCCCTTAAGAAAGCGAGAATATCTCCCGCATTTTTAGGTTCCAACTCATCTTGCCGTATTAGGGTGTTGCACTTATTGATTAATTCAAAGATTGAACTTATTGCTATCGGCGTATTAAAATCATCTTTCATTGCCTTTTCGAATTTTTTTTTGGTATCAGAAACTAAATTATTAACTTTTTTAGATTCTGCATTTTTGTTATTTTGGATTTCCTTAAGTTTGGTGACAAACTCGTCAATTCTGCCCAATTCTTCTTTGGTTTGCAAAATAGCATTTTCGCTATAATCAACGGAGGAGCGATAATGGAATTTTAGAATAAAAAAACGAAGAATACGCGGAGAATGATTCCTTAAAAGATCGTTTATGGTAATAAAATTTCCGAGAGATTTGGACATTTTTCGGCCGTTTATCGTTAAAAATCCGGTATGAAGCCAATATTTTACAAAAGGATATTTGTTAGAGATTGCTTCCATTTGGGCAATTTCAGCTTCATGATGAGGGAACATTAGATCTTTGCCTCCTCCATGAATGTCATATTGCTCTCCAAAATATTTTTCAGCAATTGCCGTGTCTTCAATGTGCCAACCCGGCCTTCCTTCTCCCCATGGACTTTCCCATTTTGGTTCCTCTGGTTTAGAAAATTTCCATAAGCAAAAATCTCCTTTGTTTTTCTTTCCTTTTCCATCATCTATTCTTGATACGCCGTCTTCTGCTTGTTCTGCCGTTCTTTTGGATAATTTCCCGTAATTTTTGAATTTACTTATATCATAATAAATCCCGTCTTCTATTTTGTAGGTAAATCCTTTTTCTTCAAGCCTTTTAATTTGGTTGATAATTCCTTCAATATTATCTGTGGCTTTCACATACCGTTCTACGCTATCCACTTTCAGCTCCTCCATATTTTTATGGTATTCTTTCTCAAAGTCTTGAGCTAATTGTTCTGGTGAAATATTTTTTTCTTTTGCCCGATTAATTATTTTATCGTCAATATCGGTGACATTCTGAAGATAATGAACCTCAAAACCTTTTTCCTTGAGATATTTTGCGATCATATCAAAAACGACATAAGTCCTGGCGTGGCCGATATGAGCAAGGTCGTAAGGGGTAATCCCACAAACAAAAAGATTAACCTTTTTGTTTGTGATCGGTTTAAATTCTTCTTTTTTTCTCGTTAAAGTATTATAGAGTTTAATCATACTTATATAATATCAAGTTTTATTCTTAAAATCTACAGCTTGACAAATTTCTTTAAAAAAGGCAGAATTATCCATTCAGAACATTGGGGTTAGAACGTTAAAAACAAAATATGGGTAGTTGGATTTTAATGATTTTAAAAATAGAAAGAGGTGAAACTAATGGAGTTTAAGTTGAAATACGCTGTCGTTGAAATAACCAAAATATGCAATCTAAGATGCGTTCATTGCGGTTCTGGGTGCACGGACACCTTGGGAAAAGAGTTAAGTATCGATGACTGGAAAAGAGTTATTTTAGAATTGTCTAAGCTTGGCGTCGAGAAAATAGTTTTCTCTGGCGGAGAACCGACCCTGAAAAGGGAGATCGAAAAGCTATTTGCTCAAATTTGCAACCTGGGTATTGATTATGGAATAATAACCAACGGCTTAAATTTGACCGACGAAATGATTAAATCTTTCGTCAGATACAAACCATTTGCAGTCGGTTTCAGCGTTGATGGTTTGGAAGAAACCCACAATAAAATCAGGCAGAATCATAGGAGTTGGCAAAATTGCATGGAATCCATAATGCGCGTTAAAGAAGCCGGAATAGGAGTTTGTATAGTCACGACTCTAAACAGATGGAACTATAGGGAATTGAAACACTTGGTATCGTTCGTAAATCTTGTTAATGCTGATTGCTGGCAATTGCAGCTCACTTTCCCGGCCGGCCGAGCAAAAAATCAAAAAGATTTTCTCGTTGATGAGAAGGAATTTGCCACGATTTTCGAACAGATAGCAAAATTCAGGAAAGAATATCCTGATATGAAAATCGAGGCGGCGGATTGCTTCGCTTTCGCCCCGCAGGGGTTAATCAGAGACGATCCCTGGGGGGGCTGTCAGGCAGGCATTACTTCAATGGGTATTGATGCGCTCGGAAACGTTATGCCGTGTCTTGCAATGCGTTCTGCGGCATACTGCGGGAACGTAACAGAAAAACCGTTAAAAGAGATTTGGGAAAATTCTGGCAAATTCGATTTCAATAGAAGCTTTGATCCGAATTCTGTCGTAGGAAAATGCCGGAATTGCCAAATCCTTAATTATTGCCGCGGCGGATGCGGAAGTTTCTCTTTATCTTATAACGGATATTTTTATGAAGCTCCGTTTTGCTATTTCAGGGAAGTATTAAAGAAAGAAACGAAAGGAGGTCAATAAAATGGCAGACAGGAATGCGTTACTGCTAATCAAAAAAGCGCTGGAGGAAAAGCTGGTAAGCATTTTTCTTCCTCCGGAAAAAGGAGAGAAAAAACTTTACCTTATCAAAATTTCCGGGGATGGGATAGATTCTTTTAAAGATTTTTGCAGGATCTATTCGGATAAGGTGGATACAAAACCCTTCAACGCCGCGAAAGACCGGCTGCAGCACGTAAGAACACCAGGGGCTCTCAAGAATCACGGGGTGTTGATTGACCCGGAAACGTTGGACATAGTTTTCACCTTTAACATGGCTTTTGCCGATTATCACCGCGGGGCTAGAAAACTGATAAGATTCCCCTTGAATAACATATTCCCCGTAATGGTTCCGGAATACCAAGGGAGACCCTGCATGAATGGCGAACCCTGTTTTGGTGAAAGAGCAAACCAATTGGTAAACAGTATCGGGTATTTCCCAATAAAAAATGTGGGAAACTGCCTTGCATCTTTTGAAGGTGCGCTTTCAAAACACATGGTCAACGTTCGTCTGCTTGGGGAAGCTGATTCTCGTCAGCTTTATCTCATAAAAATCTGGGCAAAGACCAATTTGAGAGAGGATTTTAAATTTTCATATCCCGGAGAAGATATAAAGAGGCTTAATTCTGTAATGGGCATGAACGATGCGCTCGGAGACGCATTCCATGAATACGGCCTTTTTATTAAGCCGGGAACCCTGAAGATTCTCTTTGCCTTCAATACAGCGTTCGCCGATTATGACCGCCAACAGCAGATCATTGTGTACAAGCCGATTTTCAGTTTCGAACCCGATAAGAAACCGGAACGCATGCATACTCCACACTGGAATCCCTCGTCTAGTATGAATGGGGTAATAATGTATGCCCTTTCTGAACCAAGGAGATAAGTTGATTGTTTTATAAGTCTATAAAGGCCTCGCGGTTTATCTGCGAGGCCTTCTACTTTTTAAAAGTTTTGATTTTATAAAGATTTTCTGTTAAGATTTACAAAAGACAATGTATGAATTATTAGCTGCAATCAGTTCTTTTATTATCGGCATCATATCTGATTTTGGTTACTTCGGAATAACACTATTAATGGCTTTGGAAAGCGCCTGTATTCCTATTCCTTCAGAGGTAATTATGCCATTCTCCGGATATCTGGTTTTTACTGATAGGTTTGCTTTCTGGCTGGTGGTTTTTGCTGGGACTATCGGAAATCTACTCGGTTCAATAATTGCTTATTCCGTAGGTTTAAAGGGTGGTAGACCCTTGATTGAAAAATACGGAAAATATATTTTAATTAACCAGTACGAATTAGAGTGGGCAGAAAATTGGTTTAAAAAATACGGGAACATCAGCGTTTTCTTTTCCAGAATGCTACCCATAGTCAGGACTTTTATTTCTTTTCCGGCAGGCATAGCCAAAATGCCATTTTGGAAATTCTGTCTTTATACGTTTTTAGGTTCTTTGCCCTGGTCTATTTTTCTAACTTATATTGGGGTTATAGCTGGCGAAAATTGGAAAAATATTGAAGTTTATTTTCGTAAATTTGACTGGCTAATAGTGATTTTGGTCATTTCGCTATTTAGCTGGTGGTTAATTAATAAATTTTTACGAAGTAAAAAATTATGAAAAAAATAGATGCAATAATTAGTGTTATAATAGGTTTTTTAATAGGGGTTTTTCTCTTTATTATTTTAAGAAATATTGGGATGAACATTCCCTATATCAAATTAATTCTTCCCTACAGTTGGTTGCTTATAATCGCCTTTCCGCCATCGTCTTTATTGGGAATGTTTATTGTTTCATTTATTGGAAGAAAAATTTCAATTATTTTGCAAGTAGGAAAATTTGTTTTAGTGGGAGCTCTTAATACCTTAGTCGATCTTGGGGTTTTAAATATATTAATCGGGCTTACGGGAATTGTTAGCGGTATAGGATATGTAGTTTTCAAAGGCACCTCCTTCTTAATAGCTACTGTAAATAGTTATTTTTGGAATAAATACTGGACCTTTGAGAAAAAAGAGCAAGTTTCCATTTCAAAAGAATTTTCTAAGTTTTTAATAACTACCTCGATAGGGCTTATTTTAAACGTAGGAATCGCTTCTTTTGTGGTAAATGTAATGGGTCCTCAGTTTGGCATAAAAGAGAAGGTGTGGGCGACAATTGGTGCGCTTGCCGCTACTTTGATTGCCTGGGTTTGGAATTTTTTAAGCTCTAAATTTATAGTTTTCAAAAAGTAAATGCCAAACTTGGTATTATATCGCAAATACAGGCCGCAGAAATTTTCTGAAATTGTCGGCCAGGAATACATTGTCCAAACTTTAACGAACGCTATTGCTAACGGAATGATTTCCCATGCTTATTTATTCGGCGGGCCTAGGGGGGTAGGAAAGACCACTTTAGCTAGAATTTTTGCAAAAGCCGTGAATTGTCAGAATCGGAAAGAAGGAGAATTTGAACCCTGCAATAAATGTTTGTCTTGTACTGAAATCACATCAGGTCACGCTTTGGATTTATTGGAAATTGACGCCGCTTCTCACAGGGGAATTGATGAAATAAGAGAGCTAAAAGATGGAATAAGATTTGCGCCTACAAAATCAAAATACAAAGTTTTTATTATCGATGAAAGCCATCAATTGACAAAAGAAGCCGCAAACGCGCTTTTAAAAACCCTAGAGGAGCCACCATCTCACACGATTTTTATACTGGCAACGACAGAAATTCACAAGATGATTCCGACGATTATTTCCAGATGCCAAAGGTTTGATTTCAGGAAATTAACTATGCCAGAAATTATTAAACGATTGGAGATACTGTCTGAAAAAGAAAATACCAAAATAGAAAAAGCGGCTTTGGAACTTATAGCTTTGAATTCCGGCGGATCCATAAGAGACGCTGAAAGCTTACTGGACCAGGTTTTGACTTTTTCCGGAATTTCAGATAAGAAAAAGGAGATTAAGGCAGAAGATATCAAAGATTTATTGGGGTTGGTTGAGGTAGGTTTAGTTTCTAAATTTTCCGGCTATCTTTTTGAAAAAAAGGCTTCAGGCGCAATTAATTTTTTAAATGAAACTATAGAAAAGGGGATTGACGTTAATGAATTCGTAAAATCCTTGATTGTTTACCTAAGACAAGCTCTTGTTCTGAAAATTATGGGCGTGAGTGAAATACAAAACCCAATTCTTTCCGGTTTAACCAAAGAGGAGTTTCAAAAAATGCAAAGCCAGATAAATAATCTTCAGGAAGCAGACTTAAAAAGAATTTTGGATATTGTTTTGGAAGCTTCAAATAAAATGAAATATTCACCAATTCCGCAATTACCATTAGAGCTTGC
>Ga0209777_10001999_pt1 | contig 27900 bp, 24 predicted proteins | sample FrelakmetHBP12HB_FD_187147 | JGI IMG/M metagenome (GOLD analysis project Ga0209777, IMG submission 187147) | Freshwater lake sediment microbial communities from the University of Notre Dame, USA, for methane emissions studies -HBP12 HB (SPAdes)... | ecosystem: Environmental > Aquatic >...
ATGTCTACGCCGACTTCCCGGTCGGCGCTCACGGCCACGAGGCCAAGGGCGCCGGCGCGCGACAGGTTGAAGCGCGGGCCTGTCCGGTCGGCAAGCCGCGGCTTGCCGCCGGCGCCGGTCTCGAGCGCGAGGCCTTCCGGAGGCCGGCCCACGTAGCCGGACAGCACCACGCGAAGCAGTCCACGGGCCGCCTCGTAACGCCTGCGGTCGGCAGCGGCGACGAACCGTTCCGCCCGCGAAGCCTCCTCGGCGGAGAGCACCCTGGCCAGGCGATCGTGCGCTGCCTCCGGGAGGTCGAGCCGCAGCGACCACACGTGGACCTCGCTCACTTTTCCCATCGCCTCACCGTCGGATTCCACTGCCGATCGTCGCCGAACTCCAGAGCGTACTGGTCCGGGCGGTCGCCGACCGCGCGCTCCATCCGGTCGAGGAGCGCATTCATCACTTCAAGATCTCTGCTCGGCGCAGCCCCGGCGATGCGGATCGGCTCACCCCAGTCGAGCACGACCGTCTCGTCACCCTCCACCAGGTGCACACAGGCGATGACCGCGCAGCACGTCATACGGGCCAGCTCTGCCGCTCCCGTGGCAAACACCCGGTTGCCGTATCCCGCAAACGGTCTCTCAAACGATCCCGTCCTGGACTTCTTCCAGATCGCATCCACGTCCATGAAGACGACGTTGCCCCGCTCGCTGAGCCGCTCGAAGATCGTCTGCGCACCCCGCAGATCCGGTCCCATCTCGACCAGGCCACACCGGCCTCCCCAGCAGGTGGAGAGGGCCGCGAGCTGCGTCCCGAACTGATAGCGGATCCGCAGGTCCCGGATGGCCGGGCTCAGCGGCGGAGGGTGCGCGATGACCTTGAACACGCGCCCCGGGCTGATGGCGGGAGCATAAAGGCCGTAGCTGTACGCCTGCATGAAATGCCCGGTGGCCACGATGTACGACTCACCGGACGCTCTGAGTCCGTCTATCCCGCCCGTGTTCTTCTCGACAATCTTCCAGTCGAGGAGGTTTTCCCGTCCAGCGACGACGCGCTTGGCGACCACGAAATCACGGTACCCGCGTCCCAGCCAGCAGCGGGCAAGCCTGAACGACTCGAGTCGTCCCTTCCCCTCCATCTGCCGCATCCGCCAGTAGAGGCCGGGCCCGATCCACGGCAGGACCACCAGCGGCAGGGAAAGGACCTCTGCGAGCGCCATCGCCCACCTTCTCGGCAGCACGCGCGCCGCCGGAGAGAGCACGAACCGCAGGCTCAGGTAGCGAATCGCCTCTTCGATGAAGTGAGCTACGTTCATGCGCGTCTCAGGGGATCACGATGACTGCGCCGGCCCGGCAGGGCGCCGGGACTCGGCGATCTGGCCCAGGCGGCGGCAGCATTCCAGCTTGTGGTAGAACCGCTCCCGGGGATCGAGCGCCGGGATCCACCGCAGCGCCGCGACGGCCAGGTCGCGGAACAGATAGCGCGGCACGCCCCACCAGCGGACCGCCCCGGCCGGCGGGCGGTCGCGCCGGACCTCGAGCCTGCCGTATTGATAGTACCACGACTGAAAGTACTGCTTGCGCATCCGCGCGGGCTCGACGGGGTGGTACACCACCGCGTCGGGCACGTACAAGATGGACTCGCCCCCCGCGCGCACGCGCTGGCAGAATTCGGTGTCCTCCCCACGCCTCAATTGGCTTCCCGTCGGCCCGAGGTCGGTCCTGAACCGTCCGTACCTGCTGAACGCCTCCTTGCGAAACGCCAGGTTGGCGCCGAGCGGCGGCACCTCGACGTCCCGCACCGCGTCCCCGTGCTCGTAGCGAACGATGACCCCCGCCATCAGCCTGAACGGCCCCGCCTCGGAGTACCAGCGCGGCTGGGGCCGGTCCCAGACCGGCACGACCCGACCACCCACCCCAAGGCAGCGATACGCCACGAACGCCCGCCACAGCGCCGCCGCCCACTCTGGGTCCACCGTGACGTCGTCGTCGGTGAAGGCGATCACGTCCCCGCGCGCGTTCGCGACGCCGGCGTTGAGCGCGAAGGACTTGCCCTGGCGGGGCTCAAACAGGTAGCGGCACGGAAGCCGAGTGGCGGCATCCTCCACCACCTGGCGCGTGTGGTCGGTGGAGTTGTTGTCCACCACCAGCAGCTCCCACTCCAAGCCCTCGGGCACGCGTAGCCCCGCGAGACTCTCGAGCGTCGCGCCAAGGCTCTCGGCCCGGTTGTACGTGCACAGCACCACCGACAGCTTCACGCGGACGCCGCCCCGCGAAGCCGGCGGCACTCGGCTATCTGCCCCAGCCGGCGCCAGCACGCGAGCTTGTGATAGAACCGCTGCCTCGAATCCACCGCCGTCACCCAGCGGAGTAGTTCTCCCAGCAGATCGCGGAACAGGTAGCGCGGGACCCCGAACCACCGGATCGCTCCGGGCGGCGGCGGCTCGAGCCGGACGTCGATCTTGCCGTGACGGTAGTACCACCCCTGGAAGTAGCTCTTCCGAACCCGCGCCTCCTCCACGGGGTGATAGACGATGGCGTCGGGCACGTACAGGATCGCACCACCCCCCGCCCGCACTCGGCCGCAGAACTCCGTGTCCTCGCCCGGCACCAGCCGCGTGCCGACGGGTCCGAGCGTGGTGTCGAAGAACCCGTAGGTGGTGAACGCCGTGCGCCGGAAAGCCATGTTGGCGCCGAAGGGGAGCATCTCAACCTCCCGCACCGCGTCCCCGTGCTCGTAGCGCACGATCACCCCAGCCATTTGCCGGTAGGGGCCGGTCTCGCAGTACCACCGCGGCTTGGGGCTCGTCCAGACCGGCACGATGCGCCCTCCCACGCCGATGCAGTCGTGCTGCTCGAACGCCCGCCACAGGGCCGCCAGCCACTCCGGGTCCACGGTGGCGTCGTCGTCGGTGAAGGCGATCACCTCCCCGCTCGCCTCGGCGATGCCCGCATTGAGCGCGAAGGACTTCCCCTGGCGGGGTGCGCCGAGGTACCGGAGCGGCAGCCGGGCGGCGGCAGCTTCCGCAACCTGGCGGGTGTGGTCCGTCGAGTTGTTGTCGAGCACCAGCAATTCCCAGGTCAGGCCGGCCGGCACGTGCAGCTCCGCGAAGCTCCCCAGCGCCGTGCGCAAGGTTTCCGCTCGATTGAACGTGCACAGCACTACCGACAGGTTCACACCCGCCTCAGCCGGCGCAGCAGCCCTCGCCTCAGGCGGGCCGCGTACCCGCGCGTGAACCGGACCGTCCACCCAGCGAGGGTAAGCGGCGAAAGCCGCTCGCCCACTTCCGCCAGGCGGTCCCTGTGGAAGGCAAAGTAGGCCGCGCCGCGGAACAGCAGGGCCGCCCGCACGAGGCGCCACCAGTACTGCCGCGTCACGGTCGCCTCGACGGCCTGGAACTCGGCCGGCGTGAGGAAGTTCCGGCCGAAGCGGCGCACCATGGTGTAGCGCAGCGAGGGGAGCCACTCGAAATCGCGCTTCGCCCCCGTGATGGACGTGGTCTCGTTCTCGGTGCGCACGAACGACAGCACCTGTGGGACGAACCCGAACCGGCCGGTCTTCAGCAACTCGAAGCAGACCTCGCCGTCCTCGTGGAACCGGCCCAGCTCGAAGAAGGGGGCGCGCGACCGCACGCATTCCGCCCGGTACATCAGCGTCGTCGGATTCCCCATGAAGAAGTGCCGCGAGATGAGCTGGCTCCGGCAAATCTCCCGCCCGTCGTGGACGGAGCGGCCGGTGGGGACGCCCTGAAACAGAATCAGATCGTTGTACAGGTAGTACGAAGCCACGATGGCGACCGCCGGGTCCTGCTCGCCCACCGCCACCATTTTCGCCACGCATTCGGGGTACAGCGCATCGTCCGCCTGCACGATCTTTACGTACTCGCTCTCCGCGCCGATGTGCGTCAGCGCCGAGTTGTAGTTCTCCACCTGGCCGAGGAACACGGGCTGGTCGATGACCCGGATTCTCGGGTCCTGCGTGGCCCACTTCCGGGCGATCTCGGCCGATCCGTCGGTGCTGCGGTTGTTCACCAGCAGGTACTCGAAGTGCTGCCACGTCTGGGCCAGCACGCTCTTGATGCAGTCGTCGAGGTAAGCCGACGTGTTGTAGAACGGCGTCACGATGCTGACGAGGGGAAGGCCCGCCCTCACCTCAGCACCTCGTCGAACTGGCGCTGAACGCGGCGCCGGCGGTCCGCCAGCTCGCGGCCCAGGGAGACCCGCAGCTCGTCCCGTCGCGATTCGACTCCGTCCAAGGCCGCGGCCAGGCCCGGGACGTCGAAGGCGTCGATGTCGAGGCAGTACGCGGACTGGCCGACGTCGTCCATGTGCTGCGCGACCTTCCAGTCGTACGAGAGTGCCACGACCGGACATCCGGCCAGCTGGGCGAGGATGACTCCGTGGAGACGGCTCGCGACGACCACGTCAATGCGCGCGAGCGCCGAAAACAGATCCGCCACGGTCTCGGTGCACGTCCGTTCGGCCGAGGGCGGCGAGCCCGCCGCAGCCCACACGTCCTGCATCACGACGCGGTCCGGCCCGTCGGTCGAGAACAGCACGACGCGCCGGCCGGCCGCGGCCAGGCGCCCGAGCAATTCGGCCAGGCGGGCCACGTAGGCCTGGTAGACGGCGGCGTCCTTCCGCGGCCAGACCCTCGGGTCGCAGTAGGCGATCGGGCTGATGCCCACGATGCCCGCCGGCTGAGCGCCGCCGCGCGACGGCGCAGACTCGAGGCCGAACGCGAGGTCGGGCACGACCGGGCCGGCGTCGGACAGTCCGAGGAGCCGGGAGACCCTGGTCCGGGTTCGCTGGTCGCGGAACGAGCGGTAGGCGGTCCGGCCCAGCGCGCCGCGGACAAACGACCGCGCCAGCGCCGTGCGCAGCGTGCCCATGCCGACGCTCAGCATCAGCACCGGCGTGCGTGCGCGCCGCGCGAGCACGGTCCACTTCCACAGCGCGTACGGATGGCCCCAGGTGCCCCCCCAGTAGTCATCGAGCTGCCCGCCTCCGGACACGATCAGCACATCCATCTCGCGGAGCCAACGGCGCGCCATCGCCCAGTGGAGCGTCTCGCTCTGTACGAAGTCGCTCGTCGCTCGGGCCACGCCGCCCGCCCGCCAGAACCCGCGGATCTTCTGCAGCTGCTGGAGAGCCCGATCGATCGGGGCGGCGCTCCGGGGGAGCGGCCGTTCCGCGATGGAGTACGCAGGGCGCTCGAAGCCCGACAGGGGAAAGGCCGCGATCCCGTGGCGACGGCGCGTGTCGCCGGGGTTGGAGGTGAAGGCCACGATCCGCGCCTCGGGCCAGCGTGAGCGGACCGCGGCGATGGTCACGTCCTGGATGGCCGCATCCCCCAGGTTGCCCCAGCCGCAGGGACTCAGCAGACCGACGGTGGGCCGCTCGGGCAGTCCGCCGCCCCCGATGGGCTCGGTCACGGGCTAGAGCGCGAGACGCACTTTGCGGGTGTAGAACGCCTCCGCGTAGCCTTCGGCCGCGCCGCACTCCACGCCGCGGAGACGCATCAGGGCGAGAAACGTCTCGCCCGAGAACCACCGCTTCTCGCGCTGCGTCGGAAACGCCGCGAGCAGGTGCTCCACCTTCTGGCGCCGCACGGCCTCGGGCAGCGCCACGAAGCAGTTCGGCACCGCCAAGTCCCCGTCCCACTTCGGTACCTCGTACTCCAGAACCAGGTGGTCGCGGAACGTCTGCCAGGTCACGTCGGACACCGTGCGGTGGTCCTGGTGCCGGTCGTCGCGGTAGTGGGTGAAGACCAGGTCGGGGCTGAAGCCCTGCCGCACGGCCTCGAGCGCTTCCTTGATGGCCGTCAGCGCGACCGGGAAATGGCCGTCGCGGAACCGCTGCACGCTCACCGTCCGCTGCGCGGCCCCGGCGAGGAAACACGCGGCGCCGTCCTGCGCCTCCTGCTCGCGCCCGCTCACGCCGCCGCTCAGCACTACCCAGTGACACGCCGAACCGGGATGCTCCGCCAGCAGCCGCAGCATCGTCCCGCCGCAGCCGATCTCGATGTCGTCGGGATGCGCGCCGAGGCAGAGAATCCGCAGGGGGCCGGTTGGCAGCGCGAGCGCGAGCATGATGCCTACGCCTTTCTCGGACCGTTCTTCGGGTTCCACACCTCCCACGGCGGATTCCCGGCGGCGAACAGATCGTCCACGCGCTTCTTCTCCTTGGCCGTGTCCACCGCCATCCAGAACCCGTCGTAGTTGTAAGCCAGCAGCTGGCGGTCCTTGAGCAGGCGCTGGAACGGCTGGATCACCAGCTCGTCCCCTTCCTCGATGTAGCGGAAGATGTCCTGCTTGAAGACGAAGAAGCCGCCGTTCACGCGGACGCCCGCGTCCACGATGTCGCGGAAGCCCGTCACCACGCCGTCCTTGTCGGCCGACACGGCGTGATAGCTGAGGTTCGGCTTCACGCACAGGAAGCTGGCCACCTTGTCGTGCCGGCGGATGTGGGCGACCTGATCCGGAAGCGGCAGGTCGGTCAGGCCGTCGGCATAGTTGGCCAGGAAGAACTCCTCCCCCGCCACGTGCTTCCGGACCAGCCTCAGTCGCTCGCCGATGGTGGTCGCGAGCCCCGTGTCCACGAAGGTGATCCGCCAATCCTCGATGTCCGACGACAGCAACTGCCGCCGGCGCCCACCCTCGGAGAGGACGAAGTCGTTGGTGACGAATTCCTCGTAATTGAGGAAGTAGTGCTTGATGAGGTCGCCCCGGTACCCGAGGCAGAGGATGAAGTCGCGGTGCCCGAAATGGGCGTAGTACTTCATCAGGTGCCAGATGATCGGCCGGTAGCCGATGGGCACCATCGGCTTGGGGACGTTGTCGGCGTAGTCCCTCAGGCGCATCCCGAGCCCACCGCAGAACAGCACGACCTTCATGTCGCCTCCGCCGCGTTCGCCAGCGCCGGCGAGCGCACCCAGCGAAGCGCCCCGTCGAGCCGGCCCGATTGCTGCAGCTCCCGGATCCGCCGCAGCCGCACGAAGCGCGAGCCGCCGAAGTCCTCTGGTCTGAGGCCGGCGGCCCGGAAGCCGTGCACCAGCTCCGCCACGCCCTTCCGCACGGTCCACTGCGGCCGGTATCCGGGAAGCATCCGGGCCAGCTTGTCGCAGCTTACGCGGTAACTCCGGGGATCGGGTCCGCCGCCCTCGGCGTACCGCACGGTGGTGCCCGGCAGCGCCTCGCGCACCAGCTCGGCCAGCGCACTCACCTGGTAGTTCTCCTCGGTGCGGCCCACGTTGAACGCCTCGTCGTGCACCAGCTCCCGCGGCGCCTCCAGCACGGCGATGAACGCGCAGGAGAAATCCTCCACGTGCACCAGCGGCCGCCACGGGGTCCCGTCGCTCTGGACGCGGATCTCACCCGTGGTGAGCGCGACGCCGACCAAGTTGTTCACCACCACGTCGAAGCGCAGCCGCGGCGAGAACCCGTACGCCGTCGCGTTCCTGAGGTAGGTCGGGCTGAACGAGTCGTCGGCCAGGGCGTGCAGATCGTGCTCCAGCCGCACCTTCGACTCGCCGTACGGCGTGATCGGGTTGAAGCTCGCACGCTCATCCAGCATGTCGGTGCCCGCCACGCCGTACAGGCTGCACGAGGAGGCGAAGAGGAAGCGCGGTACGCCAGCCGCCTTGGCCAGCTGCGCGAGACGCAGCGAACCGCGGTGGTTGATCGCGTACGTCAGGTCGGGGTCCAGGTCGCCCAGCGGATCGTTGGACAGCGCGGCCAGGTGGATCACTGCGTCGTAGCCGGCGAGGTGCTCCTCCCGGACGTCGCGCAGGTCGACTCGCTCGGCCGGGAGGTCGCGCGGCTCGGGGCCGATGGTGCACCCCTCGAAGAAGTACGTGTCGAGGCCGCGGACGTCGTGCCCCGCCGCCTGGACCATCCGGCTCATCACCGAGCCGATGTAGCCGTTGTGGCCTGTGATCAGAACCCGCACGCGCTCTCTCCCCGAAGGCTCCGGCCAGCTTCAATCGTGACAATAAGATAGCAGGACTGCAAGAAGCGTTCTGTATCCTACGCCACGGGCCGCAGCAGCGCATGGGCCGCGAGCGCGTCGGCGGCACCGCGGACCACGGAGAACGGCATGCCTGCCCGCTCGGCGATGTCGAGCAAGCTGTGGTGCCCGTCGGAGAGGTTCAACACCCAGAGCAGCGCCATCTCGAAGCCCGGCGGCGTGGTGCCACCGGTACTGCCGTACAGCCCGCGACGCCCGAGCTGCGGCTCGCCCTTGGGACTCAGGTTGAGGTAGGCGGCGTTGTGCTCCAGCACCTCGACGATGGCGAGCGCCTTGGCCAGTGAATCCTCGAGCGCGTCGGGACGGACGAAGGCGAGATCGTCGGCCGAGGTGTGGTACTCGGGGAAGCGCCCGTTCGGGGTCCGCGTCAGGCACCCCACCGGCAGGTCGAAACCGGGCGAGCAATACTGCCGCTCGTCGTAACCGTACGGGATGAAATCGAGCACCTCGTGGTCGCCGCCGTGGCGCAGTACGTGGGCGGCCGCCCGATCCACGAGCGCATCGCCCCGCCGGCTCCGCTTGTAGGTGGAGCGCCCGGCGTCGCCCTGGCAGCTCAGCACCAACCCGTGCCGGATCCGGCCGACCGTGGCCTCGTTCCGTGCGAGCCAGGTGATCGAGCCGATCGTGCCGGGGATGAACAGGAACCGCATCCCGTGCCGGCGCGGCAGCGCGGCGAGGTGACGCGCCAGCCACGCCGCGACCGCCGTGCCCGACAGGTTGTCGTTCGCCAGCGAGGGATGGCAGCTGTGGCAGGAGAACAGGATCTCGTCCTCGGTCGAGCCCGGCAGAAACAGCTCCCCGTAGGTGAGGCTGCCGGGCTCCAGCGTCGAGTCGATGCACACCTCATACTCGCCTTCGGGCAACCCTTCGAGCACGCGGTGGGCCAGGCAGAAACCCCAAGCCTCCGCGTAGTACGACGTCCGGTACGGGATCCAGTCAGGGTGCTCCCGCAGCGAGTGCAGATGCGGCCGGAGTTCGTCCAGGCTCATGTGGCGGCGTACCGGGACGCTGTAATTCAGGACGTGCAGATTGTGCCGGCGGAAATCGATGACCCGCTCACCCTTGGCGTCGGCCACCCACGCGTCCCGGATGTTCCACTCCTTCGGCACCGTCCAGTCCAGCACCTGCGTGCCGCTCGGCACCTCGTGCAATTCGAGCGGCACGAGGCGCTGCAACTTGCGGAGCGTCTCGCGGAGTCCGTCGCCGGTAATGCTCCTGCAGATGGGGTACAGCTCCGCGATCAGTGCGTGCATCGCCGCGCCCGCTCCCCGGTCCGGCTGGTACGGCGCCATCACCGGGCCCGTTCCGGCACGAAGTCCGGGTAGCTCGCGTCGCGCGGGTGCAGGATCGGCTTCCTGACCGGCCAGGCGATGCCGAACGCCGGGTCGTTCCACCGCACGCCGCGCGCAGCCGCGGGCTCGTAGAACTCCGACATCTGATAGAACACCTCGGCATCGTCTATCAGCGTCTGGAAACCGTGGGCGAGGCCGCGGGGGATGTAGAACGCAAGCCGGTTCGCGGCCGTCAGCTCGGCGGAGACGTGCTGCAGATACGTCGGGGACGCAGGCCGCAAGTCGAGGATGACGTCGTGGATCGCGCCGCGGAGACACCGGACCAGCTTGACCTCCTCATGGGGGGCCGCCTGCCAATGCATCCCACGCAGCGTGCCGCGTCGCCGGCTCAGGGAGATGCTCGCCTGCACAAGGCGCGCGTCGAGCCCGTGGTCGGCGAACTCCCGCGCGCACCAGACCCGCGCGAAGAACCCCCGCTCGTCCTCGTGGAGCTCGGGCGCCACCAGATACGCGCCGGCGAGCGCGACGGGGGTGAAGATCAAGGGAGCACCGTCGTCTCGGGGATCGGAACCACGCAGCGCCCTCCCCACTCGCGGATGTAGGCCAGCTGGGCGGTGATCTCGTCCTTGAGGTTCCAGGGCAGGATCAGGACGTAGTCCGGTCTCGCTTCGCGCAGCCGGTCGGGGTGGAGGATCGGGATGTGCGTCCCCGGGAGAAACTTGCCCTGCTTGTGCGGGCTCCGGTCCACCGTGAATTCCAGAAAGTCGGCCCGGATCCCGCAGTAGTTGAGGAGAGTGTTGCCCTTCCCCGGCGCGCCGTAGCCCACGATCCGCTTGCCCTCGCGCCTCGCCTGGATCAGGAACGCGAGCAGCTGGCGCTTGGTCTCCTGCACCCGCTCCTCGAAGGCGGAGTAGTAGAGCAGGGTGTTCACGCCGCTTGACAGCTCCCGGTCGCGCAGCGCGTGCAACCGGCGGGTAGCTGGCCGGTCCGTCTCATCGGCGTGCCGCCCGTAGATCCGGAGCGATCCGCCGTGGGTCGGCAGCTCCTCGACGTCGAACAGGGTGAGCCCGTGGGCCGCGAAGATGCGCTCCGCCGAGTAGAGCGAGAAGTAGGAGAAGTGCTCATGGTAGATGGTGTCGAACTCGTTCTCGGCCACCATCCGCTCGAGGTGCGGAAACTCGATCGTGATCGTGCCAAGGGGCGCGAGCAGGATCTTGAGCCCGGCGACGAAGTCGTTGAGGTCGTGAACCTGGGCCAGGACGTTGTTGCCGAGGATGAGGTCGGCGCGCCGCCCCTCGGCCACCATCTCCCGCGCCGTCGTCCGGCCGAAGAACTTCACCAGCGTCGGGATCCCCTTCTCTTCCGCCACCTTGGCCACGTTCACCGCGGGCTCGACGCCCAGCACCTCGATGCCGCGCGCCACGAAATACTGCAGCAGGTAGCCGTCGTTGCTCGCCACCTCCACCACGTGGCTCTGCGCCGTGAGGTGGAGCTGCGTGATCATCTGGTCCACGTAACGCCGCGAGTGGTCGAGCCACGAATCGGAGTAGGAGGAGAAGTAGGCGTAGTCGGTGAAGATCGCCTCGCCGCTCACGTACTCTTCGAGTTGCACCAGGAAGCAGCGGTCGCACACCCACACGTGGAGCGGGTAGAACGGCTCCATCTCGTTGAGGTGCTCGGCGCTGACGTAGCTCTCGCACAGCGGCGACATGCCGAGGTCCACGACGGTGTTGCGCAGCGCCTCGCCGCAAAACCTGCAGTGCCCGCGAGCGGGCACACCACTTGCCGCCGCAGGCCACGCCGCGGAGGTCTGAAGGGGCTTATCGAGCACGTTCAGCGGGCCGTCTAGTTCCGAGGGCGGTACACGGGTCTCACCGGGCGCCCAACCAGCAACCCTTCGGGACCGTTGTCGAGCGCGCGGCGGTAGACCGCGAGCGCCTCGGAGACGGCTGCCACCGTCCGGTCCACGTCCGCATCGGAATGCGAGTAGCTGATCACGAACGAGGGGCCGATCACCCCGCGCCGGATCAGCTCCTGCATGAACAGTGTGCGGAAGACCTGCGAGGGCTTTCGCTCCGTGTCGCGCGTCGCGAACACCAGGTTGCATGGGCGCCCCAGCACCTCGACGAAGCCCTCGACCCGATGCAGCGCGATGGCCTGGTTCACGCCCGCCTTGAGCCGCTCCCCCTGCCGGTACAGCGTTTCGATCACCGGCTCCGACTGATAGGTCTCCATCGTCGCGATCGAGGCGGCCAGCGCGTGCGTCTCGGCGCCGTGCGTGGTGGAGAGCAGAAAGACCCGCTCGGCAGTCGTAGTGAGCCCGCCCCGCTCCATCAGGTCGCGGCGGCCGCACAGCGCCGACAGGGCGAAGCCGTTCGCCATCGCCTTGCCGAAGCAGGCGAGATCGGGCCGGATGCCGTGCACCTTCTGGGCTCCCCCCACGTCCCACCGGAAGCCCGTCAGCGTCTCGTCGAGGATCAGCAGGGCACCGTAGGCGTCGCACAGCTTCCGGACGCCGTCGTGGTAGCCGGGCTGCGGCGCCACAGCCGTCTCCGCCTCGAGCACCACGCACGCCACCTGCCCCGCGTGCTCCTTGAGCACCGCCTCGAGGCCGGCGAGATCGTTGAACCTGAAGGTCACCGTGAGCCGCCGGATGGCCTCGGGGATCCCCGCCGGCATGGGCGTCACCCCGATGAACCAGTCGTCGCAGGAGAAGAACGGGTGATCCGAACACAGCGCCACGAGGTCGCGCCCCGTCGCGGCCCGGGCCAGCTTCACCGCCGCAGTGGTCGCGTCCGAGCCGTTCTTGGTGAACTTGACCATCTCCGCCGTGCGGACGCAGTCCAGGAACCGCTCGGCGCAGGCGACTTCGAGCGGGTTGGGCCGCACGAAATTGGTGCCGCACTCGAGCTGCCGCCGGGCGGCGTCCACCACGCGCGGGAAGGCGTGCCCCAGGGCCACCGCCCTCAAGCCCATTCCGTACTCGATGAACTCGTTCCCGTCGGCGTCCCAGACGTGGCAGCCCCGCCCGCGTACGATGAACGGCGGTGCGGTCACCGGGTACTGGTCGTCGCCCTTGGCGTAGGTGTGGGCGCCACCAGGAATCAGCGCGTGGGCCCGCTCCTGGAGCCGCCGCGTGTCGGGCGAGATGCGGGGAAGATCCTCCGCAGAAGCGTCTGAGCGAGTCACGGCCATCCTTGGCGAAGGCGTCGAATCTTCCATAGTACCCAATGGCCCGCCGCTGGCAAGGTTGGTAGCTTCTCCGGCACGATGGAACAGGCCGAAAGACCGCATCATTTCACCGTGGATGTGGAAGAGCACTTCCAGGTTTCGGCCTTCGAGGCGCACCTGCCGCGCGAGCGCTGGGACGGGCTCGAGAGCCGGGTGACCTCGAACGTGGGCGTGCTGCTCGACCTGTTGGCGCGCCACGGTGCACGCGCGACCTTCTTCGTGCTGGGGTGGGTGGCCGAACGGCAGCCCGACCTGGTGAAGGCAATCGGACGGGCAGGACACGAGGTCGCGTCGCACGGGTGGGACCACAGGCGCGTGACCCAGCAGACGCCGGAGGAGTTCCGGCAATCGGTGCGCAAGACGAAGGCGGCGCTGGAGGCGCTGACTGGCTCGCCGGTGTTGGGTTTCCGGGCCCCGAGCTTCTCGATCGTCGCGGGTCGCGAGTGGGCGCTCGACATCCTAGTGGAAGAGGGATACCGATACGATTCGAGCCTCTTCCCGGTGCGGCGCCCCGGCTACGGATACGCGGCCGGCCGGCGCGAGCCGCACTGGCTCGAGCGCCCCGCCGGGCGGCTGGCCGAGGTACCACCGGCCACGTTGCGCGTCGCCGGCGTCAACCTCCCCGCGGCCGGGGGCGCCTATTTCCGCCTCTTCCCGTACTGGCTCGTCCGATCCGCGCTTCGGGGCTGCGAGCGCCGCGGCGTTCCGGGCACCTTCTACATCCACCCCTGGGAAACCGACCCGGCTCAACCCAGGCTGAACGTCCCGTGGATCACTCGGGTGCGCCACTACGGCGGCCTGCATCGCACCGCCGCACGCCTCGAGCGGCTGCTGGGCGAATTCCGCTTCACGTCCATCGCGCCGGACTTCGGGCTGGGCGGCGCCCGTGCGGGTGGTGCGGCCAAGGCAGCGGCCGGAGCGCCGTGACGACATTGCAGGTGGGGCCATTCGCCGGCGAGCCGACCGAGTGGGACGCCCTGGTTCACGCGAACCCGAACTGGACGCACTTCCATCTCTACGGCTGGCGCTCCGTGATCGAGGACGTGTTCGGGCACGAATGCCTCTACCTGGCCGCGCGGGACGCCGCCGGGCAACTGGCCGGCGTGCTGCCGCTGGTGCGCGTCAAGAGCCTGGTGTTCGGCCACTACCTCGTTTCGATGCCGTTCCTCAACTACGGCGGGCCGCTGGGCAGCGACGAGGCCGTGCGGGCCCTGGCCGAGCACGCGGTGGCCATCGCGCGCCGCGACGGCGCCAAGCTGCTCGAGTTCCGGAGCCGGACGCCGCTGCCGCTCGACCTCCCCGTGTCGCACCGCAAGATCACCGTCGTGCTCGATCTGCCCGCCGGCAGGCCGGAACAGCTCTGGAAGAATCTCGACGCCAAGGTGCGCAGCCAGGTGCGGCGCCCCCAGAAGGAGGGCGTCACCGTCCGCTTCGGGCGGGACCAGGTCGGGCCGTTCTTCGACGTCTTCGCCCGTCATATGCGGGACCTCGGCACGCCGACGCAGCCGCGCCGGCTGTTCGAGCGCATCGCCGAGCAGTTCCCCGACGATGCCTGGTTCGGCTGCGCCTACCTGGGCGACCGGGCCATTGCCGGCGGATGCGGGTTCCGATGGAACGGCGAGTTCGAGATGACCTGGGCGTCGGCGCTCAGGGAGTTCAACCGCATCGCGCCGAACATGCTGGTGTATTGGGCGTTCCTGGAGCGCGCCGCGCAGGAAAGGCTCACGCTGTTCAACTTCGGGCGTTGCACCCCGGACGGCGGCACGCACCGCTTCAAGCGGCAGTGGGGCGGCCGCGACGAGCCGCTCTACTGGTACGAGTACGCCGCGGGCGGAGGTGAAGCGGCCACGCCGTCCCCGGACGACGGCGCCTACTCCTGGGGCCCGCGAATCTGGAAACGGCTGCCGGTCGCGCTGGCCACGGCGCTCGGGCCGCGCATCGTCCGCGGCATCCCGTGACCTGGCGCCGCCAGCTGCCTGCGTACTCGCCGCTCCCGATGCGGGCGGTGGTCGCGGGCGCGGCCGGCCTCCTCGGCGGCTCCGGGTCGGCGCGGGCCGACGTGACGGCGGCCCTGACGCGGACGTTCGGCGCCACCGATGTGCTTCTCACCGACAGCGGGACGGGCGCGCTCACGCTGGCCATCCAAGGCTGCCTGGCGCAGCGGCCAGGTGCCGCGGTCGCACTGCCGGCCTACAGCTGCTACGACCTGGCCACCGCCGCCGATGGAGCGGGCGCCCCGGTCGTGCTCTACGATCTCTCACCGGAGACCCTGGCGCCGGAGCCGGAGTCGCTGCGGCGTGCGCTGGAACGGGGCGTCGGCGCCGTGGTGCTGGTCCACCTGTTCGGCGTTCCGGCCGACCCGAAGCCGGTGCGGGCGGCCGCCGAGCGAGCGGGGGCATGGCTGATCGAGGACGCCGCCCAGGGTGCTGGAGCGAGCCTGCGGGGCGCCCCGCTCGGCTCGTCCGGCGACCTTGCGGTGCTGAGCTTCGGCCGCGGCAAGGGCAACACCGGCGGCCGCGGTGGGGCACTGCTGGCGCACGGGGATGCCGCCGCTTCAGTGGTAGATCGTACTCGGGGCGCGCTTCGGCCGCCGCTCCGCGGCGCGCGGGAGCTGATCCAGCTCAAGGCGCAGTGGCTCCTGGGGAGACCGTCGCTGTACGCGATCCCGGCGGCGCTCCCGTTCCTGCGGCTGGGCGAGACCGTCTACAATCCACCGTCACCCGAGCGAGGGCTGAGTGCGGTGGCATCGCGCACTCTGGCGGTCACCTGGCCACTCGGGGAGCGCGAGGCTTCGGTGCGAAGGGCCCACGCGGCCCGGCTGCTCGCACGGCACGCGGACGGTCTCGCGCCCATCGGCGTGCCGGAAGGTGCCGAACCTGGGTACCTCCGGCTGCCGTTCGTGGCGTCGCCCGCCAGGCGAGCGGCGGCGGATTCGGCCGAGTCACGCTCGCTCGGCATCATGCCTGGCTATCCCCAGGCGCTGTGCGACCTCCCGGGGTTCGCTGAGCGGATCGTGAACAGCGACGACGCGTTCCCGGGCGCGCGGACATTGGCCGAGCGCCTCTTGACGCTTCCGACGCACAGTCTCCTGTCCCCGCGCGACCTGACGCGCCTCGAGGAGTGGCTGGCGAGAGGCTCGAGGCGGTGAGGTCGCCATGAAGGTCCCACGTCGGCGCCTTGCGGTCGGCACTCTGGCGATGTTCGCCGCCGCACCGCTAGGATCGGCCGTGCCCTCGACCGTGCCCATGACCACCGTCACGGCCGCCGGCGTCACCGAATGCGCGACACCGCAGCCGGGCTGGATCTGGTGCGATGACTTCGAGCAAGATCGGCTCGCGAGGTACTTCGAGTACGACAGCGCCGGCGGCGACTTCGTGCGCCTCTCCGGCGCGGGCGTGAACGGCTCCTACGGAATGCGGGCGCGGTGGAGCGCGGCCAGCCAGGTGAGCGCGGGGCACCTGCACCTGGCGTTCGGCAAGACGCCGCAGCCGTACTTCCGTCCGGTGGACGCCGGCACCCAGGTTTACCGTCACATCTACTGGCGGATATGGGTGCGGTTGCGCTCTGGCTGGACGGGTGGCGGGGCTGACAAGCTCTCACGGGCTACGATGTTTGCCTCGGCCAGCACCTGGGCTCAGGCCATGGCCGCCCACGTATGGAGTGGCAGCGGGCCGGACAACAACTACCTCGAACTGGATCCTGCCTCCGGAACGGACGTGGCGGGAAACCTCCAGACGACACAGTACAATGACGTCAACCGCTTCCGGTGGCTGGGCGCGGCGCGTGGAAACACTGCGCTGTTCGCATCCGCGCAAGCCGGCAACTGGTTCTGTGTCGAGGCGCACGCGAAGCTCAACGATGCCGGCTTGTCGAACGGCGCCTTCGAACTGTGGATTGACGGCGCGCTCGACGCCCAGGAGACCGGTCTGAACTGGGTGGGGTCGTTCTCGGCTTTCGGCATCAACGCCGTCTTTGTGGAGAACTTCTGGAATGCTGGCGCGCCTCAGGTCGAGGAGCGTTACTTCGACAACATCGTGGTTTCGACCCAACGGGTCGGTTGTTGAGGAACGAACGCAGCCCGCGCAGCGAGGTGCCGGTGGCCGGTCACTACGCGCTCTGGAAGTACGACGCTGGGAGGATGCTGCCGGCCGGTGCCGGTGGGCTGGAGGCCGCGAAGGCCTTCCTGCTTACCCAGGGGATCTGGGCCGTCACGATGTTCCGCATGGGCGGGTGGCTCAGGACTCTGCCGGCGGCAGTTCGGTTCCCGCTGTCGCTCATGTTTACGCCCGTGCACAAGCTAGTCGAATGCCTGTCGGGGATTGAAATCCCAAGCTCAGTCCAGGCCGGGCCAGGGCTGTACATCGGGCACTTCGGCGGAATCGTCCTGCACGGGCGGGTGCGGCTGGGATCGAACGTGAATCTCAGTCAGGGAGTGACCATCGGGATCGGCGGCTCCGGCGTGGGGCGCGGCGTTCCAACCATTGGGAGCCGCGTCTACATCGGTCCCGGAGCCAAGGTGTTCGGGCCGATAACGATTGGCGACGACTGCATCATTGGAGCCAACGCTGTCGTCAGTCACTCCATCCCGCCGCGGTCCGTCGTTGCGGGCATCCCTGGGCGCGTCCTGCGCAAGGCGACCAAGTCGGATATCAGCCAGGTCATCTTCGGCCGCGAATGAGACGCGACACCGGGGAGGGCGCGCCGGAACGGCGCCACGCCCTCAGGACAACCGCCCGGCGCGAACCCACGGACCTAAACCCGCTCGAACCGGGTCTTCAGCCGTAGGAAGGGCCGTTCGATACCGTAGTAGCTCACTGAGGCCATCACGATGGAGCATGCGATCCCCCAAACCCACCCGGGCAGCGGCGCGTGGGCTGCGATGTGATTGCCTGCGTCGAGGCCCCAGATATGGTACAGGTACAGTGGGTAGGAGATGCGCCCGAGATACCGGACCGGACTGCGTTCCAGCCAGTTCCAAATGCGGTGCGCGTTCAGCCACAGAACCTGGACCAGCAGAACGGCGATAACGACGGCGTCAACCGTGAACCCGACGGAGTAGTGGTAGATTGAGCTCCCAAGGCGCGACGCCACCAGCAGCCCACAGGTAGCCAACGATAGCCACGGCCGGCCCACCATCACGCGCGAACGCTCAGCGATTCCCTCATTCGTCAGCAGCACCGCAAGCAGGCAACCCACGGCCAGATTGTCGAAGCGGCAGTCGAACGCATTGTAGACCCACGGAGTCCCGACGTCTGCCACAACGAACAAGTAGGAGCGCCAAAGAGCGATGAGGACGATCGCCGCCAAGAGCGCACGAACGACGACCTTCCGGCCTCGCGGCAGGAGCCACACCAGGGCGGCCGGCCAAAGAAGGTAGAACTGCTCCTCGACCGCGAGGGACCACGCGTGGGCGATGGAGGTCGTGGGATGCCCCATGACCGCATTGTAGTAGTTCATCACGTAGCCGTACGCTGACGCGATGAGGCCAGGGCTCCACCGGTCGTGAAGGACATGATCCGCGACGAACGAGAAGGTGATGAAGACGTAGTAGGCCGGAAGGATGCGGAGCACGCGTCGAAGGTAGAAGCTCCGCAACGAGATCCTGCTGCTTGCCTGATACTCCTTAGAAGCCACGTAATCAAGAATCCACTGAGCACGAAGAAGATTGAAACGCCGAGATCGCCCGGCACCGCGTCGAGGCCCGCGTGATAGGCGATGACGATAAACACCGCGATGGCCCGGAGCCCGTCAAGCGCGGGCAGCTGCTTGCCGCGCAGGAGGGCCGCCATCGACGCGGCCGGACGTGCAGATGTCGCCATGGATCGGACCAAGATAACGGCCGTCGGCACCGGTGGGTGAAGGCTAGGTTCGCTCGGGCACATGGACCGGCGTCTTGTTGCGCGCCTGCAACGCTCAACACGATCGGCCGCGCGCCGTCTCGGGAAAGCCGAGACGTAGCACATTGACGTGAGCCAACTTACGTTTTGTGTTTCTCCATCGGTTCCCTAGCGTGCGTTTCTTGCTCATCTGCGCAGTAGCCAGTTCTCACGAGGTCGCGTGACACTGAAGCATGAGTTCATGGTCGGCGCAGCGAGAGCGGCAGGCTCTCGGTGGCTACTAGCCTGACCCTCTCCGTCGGAAGTGAATCCAGATGAACCGGCGCCGCCTCTTCGTAGCGGCCCGGGCGATCGTTGGCTTGGGTCTTCTCGGGTTCATCCTCAGCCGGCTGGATTTCGCGGAGCTGCGAATCGCGGGAGGTCCGCGGCTCGCCGTCGGGATCGCAACGGCCTTCGGGATACTTCTCGCGGCGCAGTCCTTTGGAGCGCTGCGATGGCGCACCGTCCTTGGCGCGGGCGCGCCGCCGTGGTTGTATCTGACCCGACTCTACCTCGTCGGCTCGTTCTTCAGCCTTTTCCTGCCTACTTCCGTCGGTGGTGACGCGGTGCGCATGGTCGCCGCTGCGCGGAACATGCCCCGTAGCAGCGAGGTCGTCGCAAGCGTCGTCGTGGATCGCCTTCTTGGAGTGTTCGCTCTCGTGGCATACCTGGCTCTGGGGCTCGGTTTTTCGCCCGAGGTCCTGACGGCGGCGGGCGCACGGCTCGGTGTGAATGTCCACGGCCGACGGACTTGGCTTGCGATTGTCGTCCTGGCGACGCCCACGATCGCGGCCGTGCTCGCCGCCCGCTTCGTCCCGGCGGCGCGCCGCTGGCTTGCCGAGGCCGCCGGAGTCGCCCAGCGCCTGGCCTCGCATCCACGCGTCGCCCTGCGAGTAGCTGCGCTGGCGATGCTCGTGCAGGCGCTGTACATCCTCGCGTGGATCGCGCTGGCTGCAGGCATGGGGATGCACTTGGGGGCTGAGGTCTTCCTGGTGAGCGTGCCCCTCGTGAGCCTGGGGGCCATGCTGCCAATCACGTTGTCTGGACTCGGCGTACGCGAGGGCGTGTGGCTCCTGTTGTTGCGCCCGTATGGGATTGCCCCGGCCACAGTGGTCACCTTTAGCTTGTTATACTTCGTGTGCGTTGTTCTCGTGGGTGCCGCAGGCGGGCTGCTGTTCATCGTTCGCGGTACTGACTTGGAGCGGCCGAGCAACGCAGATTCTGGTCCTCGGGACTGACTGTGCGTACGCCGGCCAGGGAGGCTGCCACGTCCCCAATGCCCTTGCAACTCCCACCCTCCCGATCCAAGGTCTCCATCGTCGTGCCCGTGTACAACGAGCAGGGCTCGCTCGAGCAACTGCATCGCGAGCTGACGCAGGTGCTCCGGCAGGTTGCTGCCGACCACGAGATCGTGTTCATTGACGACGGCTCGACGGACGGCAGCGCCGAGACGCTGGATGGGATCGCGGCGGCGGATCCGAAAGTGCGCGTGTTCGGCTTTCGCTCCAACCAGGGCAAGGCGGAGGCGCTCAACGTCGGCTTCGCCGAGGCGAGCGGCGACATCGTCGTCACGATGGACGCCGACCTTCAGGACAAGCCATCGGAGCTGCCGCGGGTCCTGGCTGCTCTCGAGGGGTACGACCTGGTTTCCGGATGGAAGAAGATCCGTCACGATCCGCTCGGCAAGACGATGCCGAGCAAGTTCTTCAACTGGGTCGTGTCCACCGTGTCCGGCGTGCACCTGCATGATTTCAACTGCGGCTTCAAGGCCTACCGCGCCGAGGTGGTCAAGGAGGTGGACCTCTACGGCGAGATGCACCGCTTCATTCCGGTCATAGCCGAGCAACGCGGGTTCCGCGTCACGGAGGTATCGGTCGAGCACGCTCCCCGCACCTGGGGCCGCAGCAAGTACGGCTTCACGAGACTCTTCAAGGGCGCCTACGACCTCTTGACGGTGATCCTTCTTACGAGGTTCGAATCGCGGCCACTGCACTTCTTCGGCGCCATCGGCGCGCTGCTGGGCGGGCTTGGCCTGGCGATCCTCTTGTACATGAGCTACCTCCGCCTCGTAGTCCACGAGATCATTGGGAACCGCCCGTTGCTCTTCCTCGGGATTGTGCTGCTGTTGTCCGGCTTCCAGTTCCTCTCGACAGGGCTTATCGGAGAGTTGCTCGTGCGGCGCACGCGGGCGGGGCGCCAGCGGCCCCCGATGCGGGCGCTGAATACGGGCGGAGAGGCGAACCGCATCCCGTGACGGACGGGTTGCAAGGCCGAAACGCAGCTTCCGCCTCATGGGTAGCAGCCGGAATTCTCGTGCTCGCCGCCTTGCTGCGCCTGCGGGGCCTATCGTCATTCATCCTCGAGCAGGACGAACTCTACACGCTGCGTGATGCAGCGACCCTCAACTTCCACGCAGGTGTGTCGGGCCCGGGCATCGCGGGGCGTCCGCTCTACTACCTGATCCAGCATGTGGTACTGAGCCTGGGCCCGCCGTCACCAGTGCTCCTTCGACTGCTGCCGTTCGCCTTCGGCGTGCTCGGCATCTGGCTGACGTGGCGGCTCGGGCGGCGGTACTTCGGCTCAAGCGGCGGGTTCGTAGCGGCTGCGCTGGTCGCACTTTCGCCGTGGCATCTCTACGCAAGTGGGATGGCTCGGTACTGGACCCTTGTATACGCGCTGGCCGCAGCCTCCGTGATGCTGATCCTGCGAGCGCTGGAGCGCGATCGCGCCCGCGACTACCTGCTGGCGGCCGCCGCCCTCGCGCTGGGGGCTCTCACGCACCCCAGCTTCCTGTTCACGATGGTCGGCGTCTGTCTGGCGGTCCTCGTCATGGACCCATCCGGGAGGCTCGCGCCGAGGCGGCCGTCGCACCGCGAGGTCTTGTTCCTCTGGGGGCCGCTGGTGCTCTTGGGTGCGGCGTTCGTGATCACGCTAAAGGCTGTGGGTCAGAGCGGAGCACTGAGAAATTGGGGCGGCCGTGGCGTGGAGGCCACATTGCGCACGGTCCCCGCAATGGTGGAGTGGATGACTCTTCCCGTTGCGGTCGCCTCCGTCGTCGGCGTCGTGCTGCTTCTGACGCGCCAGCATCCGCTCGATCGCAGAATCGGGCTCATCGCGCTGCTGGGCATCGCCACATCGGTGACGTTGACGCTGGTCGCCGGCCTCAAGACGGACGTCTATGCCGACTACGGGATGGCGATGCTGCCGCTGGTCTACGTGGCGATCGGCGGGGCGGTGGCTCGCGTGGACGAACTGTTGCCACCGCCGGCGGGGCGATGGTGGTCCGGTGCCATAGTGGCCGTGCTTGGGGCTGCGACACTCCCCGGGGTCGTTTCAAACCTCATTGACGGGATGCGGTTCGACTACCGGCCGGCCTATCGCTATGTGCAACAGTTCACTCCCGGCCGATTGGTCGTCGGCGGACCAGCGATCGAGCAGCGCTATTACGCACCCGGCCAGCCATTCATGGAGATCCCACCTGACGGGACGCTGGGCCTCGAGCGCATCGCGCGAGACAGCGGCAGTTTCTGGCTGCTCGCGACCTACACCCGGCAAGGTCTGCAGTACGATGACGGGTGGACTCGCCACTGGATAGAGCTGCGGTGTCACACCGTGCTTCGGACCGAGCGGCAGCGGCTCGACTACCGCGTGTACCGCCTCGATCTCGCGTGGTGCGGCGACAGCCTTCCTCGGGGGTCGCTCGACAGCATCTCGCCGGTTGAGACGCGGCCGTGAGTTGCGTACCACGACGGCGTACCGAGAGCTAGCCGCCACATGTGCGGCTTTGCCGGTTTCTGGTCGCCGCGAATGTCGAATGCGGACGAACTCCGCGCGGGCGCGCGCCGGATGGCCGAGTCGATCACCCACCGAGGACCAGATGATCGGGGCGAATGGGCCGAGCCCGGCGCAGGCGTGGCACTAGGATTCCGCCGGCTGTCCATCATCGATCTGTCGGAGTTCGGCCACCAGCCGATGCGCTCGCGCTCCGGCCGGTTCACGATGGTGTTCAACGGAGAGGTCTACAACTTCGGCGAACTTCGGCGCGAGTTGGAGAGTTGCGGCGCGTCGTTCCGCGGGCACTCCGACACCGAGGTCATGCTCGCGGCGTTCGAACAATGGGGTGTCGAGGCCTCGGTGCGGCGCTTCGTCGGCATGTTCGCCCTGGCCGTCTGGGATGCGGATGCGCGGGCTCTATCCCTGGTCCGCGATCGCCTGGGCATCAAGCCGCTGTTCTACTACCACGAGCACGGCTATCTCTCCTTCGGCTCAGAGCTGAAGGCACTGGCAGCAGGACCACGCTTTTCGCACGAGATTGACCGCGACGCGCTGGCCGCGTTCCTCCGGCACCTGTATGTCCCTGCGCCCCACTGCATCTGGCGCGGGGCCCGGAAGCTCATGCCGGGCCACGTGCTCACCGTTCGGGAACCCGCGGCAGTGCTTCCAGAACCCGTGCCCTTTTGGTCGCTATGCAGCGTGGCGCAGGCAGGACTCGCGGAGCCATTCCAAGGACCGGACAGCGAAGCGATTGACACACTGGAACGACTGCTCAAGGACGCCGTCGCCCTCCGCATGATCGCCGACGTGCCGCTCGGCGCCCTGCTCTCGGGCGGAGTGGATTCCTCGGTCGTAGTCGCGCTCATGCAATCGGTTTCTACCCGACCCGTGAAGACATACACGATTGCGTTTGATGACCCGGCTCACGACGAAGCCGTTCACGCCGCCCGCGTCGCTCAGCACCTTCACACCGAGCACACGCAGCTGCTGGTGACGGGCCGGGAGGCGCTGGATGTCGTCCCGCGACTGGCGGAGATGTTCGACGAGCCTCACGCCGATCCATCGTCGGTTCCCACGCACCTAGTCTCCGCGCTGGCGCGCCGCGAGGTCACCGTGGCGTTGACGGGGGATGGCGGCGATGAGTTGTTCGCCGGCTACAACCGCTACGTCCACGGCACGCGGCTGCTCGGGCGGCTGACTCGAGTCCCGGCTCCCGTGCGCCGGCTTGTGGCGGCAGGGATCAGTGGCATCAGCCCCGCCAACTGGGACCGCGTGGTCGCGGCCCTCGCGCCGCTAGTGCCACGCCACGTTCCGCTTCGTCTGGCAGGGGAGAAGGCGTACAAGACGGGCCGCTTGCTTGAAGCCGGCTCCGCCGAAGCCATGTATCGCTCCCTGGTTTCCGCGTGGCAGGTGCCGACTGCACTCGTTGCCGGGGCAACAGAGCCGCCCGACGCCATTGGCGACGCCTTCACACTCGGCGCATCGTCGAGCCTGCTCGACCGCATGATGCTGGCGGATCAGCTTGCCTATCTCCCCGACGATCTCCTAGCCAAGGTGGACCGCGCCAGCATGGCCGTCAGCCTCGAGGCCCGAGTTCCCGTGCTCGATCACCGGGTCGTGGAGTTCTCCTGGCGGCTCCCCGAGCGCTTCCGAATCCGCGACGGGCGCGGCAAGTGGCTCCTTCGGCAGGTGCTCTACCGGCACGTCCCGAGCGACCTTGTGGACCGGCCCAAGGTCGGGTTCACGGTACCAGTTGAGGGGTGGCTGCGAGGCCCCCTGCGCGCCTGGGGCGAGGATCTGCTACGCGCCCGTGGGCAGGGTCGCGAGCTTCTAGACATGGGCGCCGTCAATAGCGCGTGGGACAACCTGCAGCGCGGCCGCGAGCCGGCCGGGCTAAGCGTCTGGGCGGCACTGACATTCCTGGCCTGGTCCGCGCGCTGGGCGGCGTAGCGGTGCCGACCGCCGTCTGGGGCATGCGCTCAAAGCGCTTTGGCGGGTTGGCCAAACGGGGTCGCGGATGATCGTCGGGAAGATCTGGGACAGCGAGTTCCCTTGGGACGTGCGAGTGGAAAAGGTTTGCGACACCCTCACGGCCGCAGGACACGAAGTACACTTGGTCTGCCGCAACCGCCGCCGCGAGCCGGTGCTGGAATCGCGGCCTTCGGTGACCATCCATAGGCTCGCGCCCCTGCACGGACTCCTCAGCCGATGGGACGCTGCGCTGTCATTTCCCGCCTTCGTCAACCCGCGGTGGTATCGCTTCGTTCGGCACACCTTCGCGGCCTGTCGGGCAGATGTGATCCTGTGCCGAGACCTACCGCTGGCACCGCTGGCGCTGGCGGTCGGACGGGCACTCAAGCGGCCGGTGATGCTGGATATTTCGGAGCACTATCCTGGCATGCTGGCCGATCTCTACAACGCCCGCGACTTCCGCGTCGCCAACCTACTGGTGCGCAACCCAGTCTTCGCGCGCTGGCTGGAGCGGCTCGTGCTTCCACGCGCGGCGGGCGTGCTCGTAGTTGTGGAAGAGATGGCGGAGCGGCTGGTGTCGCTGGGCGTACCCCGCGGCCGGATCACGGTCGTCTCCAACACGCCACGCGCCGATCGGGCTTCGATGATGGCCGCGGTGCCGCGGCTGCGGCGCGACGCGGGACAACCCCTGCGTATGGTGTACCTCGGCAACATCGAGTATTCACGTGGACTCGACGTGGTGATTGAGGCCGTGGCACGGCTAGCGGCCGAAGGTGTGATGGTACGCTTCGACGTGTACGGTGACGGCAAGGGTGCACCGGCCGAGCGAAGGAGAGCGCAGCGGCTGGGGGTGGCGGATCGGGTGATCTTTCACGGTCATCAGCCATACGACGAGGTGCTGGCACAGCTGCCACGGTTCGATGCGGGCATCATCCCTCACCACGCGATCGCTCAATGCAGTTTCACCGTCCCCAATAAACTGTTTGACTGCATGGCGGCCGGTCTGCCGGTCATCGTGTCGTCCATGCCGCCCTCGGCGCGGATAACGGAGTCAGCGGGAGCTGGCCTCGTGTTCCGTGACCGCGATCCCGAGGACTTGGCGCGCATAGTGCGCACGTTCCCCGTCGGCGAGGCAGCGGTGCGGATGGGCGAGGCCGGACGGCGCGCCGTGGCTGAGCAGTACACGTGGGACCGGGACGCCGAGCGCCTGGTCGCGGCGGTCGAGCGGGCTGCCGGCAGCGCCCCCGCAAGTGGGCTGAAAGAGCCTCGCGCTGCGCAGGAGGGGGCCGGATCGGCGGAGGCGCTGCTTTGACGCGAACCCGTGTGGATCCGGCCGGGGGGTTCGCTAGGCCGCTCGGGAAAGGAAGATCGACCCGTGACTGATGGCTCGGTGCAAGGAGCCCAGCCCAAGGTGCTGGTAGTAGTAGGCACGCGCCCGGAGTTCATCAAGATGGCGCCGGTTGTGCGTGCGTTGCGGGCGAACGGCTGCTGCGGCGTCACGCTGTGCGCCACGGGACAGCACCAGGAGATGACCGCCGGCCTGCTCGAGGTGTTTGACCTGGTGCCAGACGTTACGCTGGACATCCTGGTGCGCGGGCAGACGCTCAACCAGTTGGCTTCGCGCCTGCTGACGCAGATGGACCAACTACTTGAGAGCCAGCGCCCGGACCTGGTCCTCGTCCAGGGTGACACGACGACGAGCATGATCACAGCGTTGGCAGCGTTTCACCGCAACGTAGCGGTAGGGCACGTAGAGGCCGGTCTGCGCACGTACGATCTCCAATCGCCCTGGCCGGAGGAGGCCAACCGTCAGTTGGTGTCTCGTATCGCCGCTCTGCACTTTGCGCCCACCGCCCGGTCGCGCGACAACCTTCTCCGAGAAGGCGTGCGCACTGAATCCGTGTTCGTGACGGGAAACACTGTAGTGGACGCACTGCTGCACGTTCGGGCCCACTTACGAGATCACCCCGTCGACGTACCTGGGCTGCCGCCGGACTGGCGGACGATGTGGCACGGCCGTCCCATCGTGCTGATTACCAGCCACCGGCGTGAGAGTTTTCACGGTGGCCTGGAGGCTGTCTTCACCGCGATCGTGGAGTTGGCGCGCCGGTTTCCTGAGGCGCTCTTCGTGTACCCCGTACACCTCAACCCCACAGTTCGGAGCGCGGTGGCCGCGGTGCTCCGCGGAGCCTCGACCGAACTCCGGAACATCCTTCTGATCGAGCCTCTGGGCTACCTGCCCTTCGTGACTCTGATGGATGCTGCCACAATCCTGTTGACGGACTCCGGTGGGCTGCAGGAAGAGGGGCCGTCACTCGGCAAACCGGTGCTGGTCACGCGCGCGGTGACGGAGCGTCCGGAGGTAGTCGAGGCGGGAGCCGCAGTCCTCGTAGGCACCGACACGGCGACGATCATCTCGGAGACTGCATCGCTGCTGACCGACCCGGCGCGTCGGCACGCCATGCAAGTCCAGGAGAATCCAGTCGGGGACGGCCTGGCGGCTGGGAGAATCGCTGCCGTGTGCCAGGCCGCGCTATGCGGAGCAGACCTATCAGCCTGCCTGGTCGGTGTTGCGCACAATGGACGTCAGCGTTCGGATGGGCCCGCCGCCTGACCTGCTATCGCCCGCCAGAACAGGTGGCGTGTGAGGAGGATCCGCCGAGATTCCCGCGTTGGACCCACCTTAGACCACGCGCGCAGCGCGGGAAAGGTGTCGGTGTTGCGATAACGCAACAGCCACGCCCTTGCCCGTGAGTAGCCGAGGGGCTATTCAATCAATACTCGGTTCAGTGGAGAATCGGCGCGACGGCTGCAGTGTCTCTGGCGGCAGTCGCGCGTTGTGTCGTGTGGGCGGCAGGTAGCGCCGACGGCCGGTAGTGAAGGCCCTGATCCCAAGAGGACCCATCATGTCGCTCTCGCTCGCCCCGGCCGTCCGGGGGCTCTTCTTGGCGTTGTTGCTGACCTCGTGCGGCGCGGACGTGCTGCCGACCAGGGCCGTGTCCTTCAACATCACGCCGGCGGGCGGATCGGTAACTCTGGCCGGCGGGCTCGTGACGCTGGTCGTGCCAGCCGGCGCGGTTGCCCGCGACACCCTCGTTACCGCCCAGGCGGCGGTGAGCCCGCCCACGAGTTCCTTGCTCGTGTCCGGCACCGCGGTTGACATGGGGCCGACCGGCCTTTTGTTCCTGCATCCGGTGCAGTTGATAGTGAATTACTCATCGCTCACGCTGCCGACGGGGGTTCGGGGGAGCGAGCTGAGAGTGAATACGGTGGTTGGAGGAGCGTGGCAGCCTGTGCCCGGCAGCACGGCGAACACCGGGAACCAGACAGTCACGGCAAGCATCTCCCATTTCAGCACCTACGGCATCGTCGGCGTGCCGGTGGAATCGCTGAGTGTGGCGCCGGTCTCACCGACTGTCGGCGTTGGCGCGACGGTGCAGCTGACGCCGACTCCGAAGGACGCTACTGGGACCGCGCTGCCGGATAGGCTGGTGTCGTGGACCAGCTCGGCGCCCGTGGTGGCGACGGTCGGCGCGGCGACGGGGCTGGTGACGGGGGTAGCGCCGGGCCAGTCACTGATCACGGCGAGCGCCGAGGGAATCAGCGCAACGGACACGGTGACGGTTGCCGGCGCGGGCGCGGCAAGCCAGCTCGTCTTCACCACCCAGCCGGCCAACGCTGCTGCGGGCGCCAGCTTCGGGGTCGTGGTGACCGCGCGCGATGGGCAGGGCAATACGGCCACCACCT
>Ga0209777_10002000_pt1 | contig 27887 bp, 35 predicted proteins | sample FrelakmetHBP12HB_FD_187147 | JGI IMG/M metagenome (GOLD analysis project Ga0209777, IMG submission 187147) | Freshwater lake sediment microbial communities from the University of Notre Dame, USA, for methane emissions studies -HBP12 HB (SPAdes)... | ecosystem: Environmental > Aquatic >...
ATGGGCAGCAGCAATAACAGCCATAATATAACGGGGTCTTTGAATAGGAACATAGTTTAAGTTCGAACCTCTTTCTTCATATATACTTCCTTTGACTCTTCTATGAATTTTTTTGCAGTATCGAATAAGCTCTCTATATCGTTCCTTGCCGGCCTGTATTTGGCGAACTTCACGAGGTCGCACGCTTCCATGAATGTTGTCAGCAGATTCTTGTGGGAGGCCTGCAATTTTGACGATTCGCCCAGTACCATATCGGTACTGGGCACGCTCAAGGATGCCAGAAACTCCTGCGTGGTCATCTCAGGTGCCTTTAAAGAGAATACGCTCTCTATATACCGCCTTACAGCATCCGATACCCGTACATAGCAATCTTTTACTTCGCCGCCTGCCGCGAACTGCTTGCTAGCGGCCTCTATCTCCTCTAAAGCTATCTCGTGGGGAAGCCTGGGGGGAGCTTTCTTGAATATCAGCTTCAGTGTCAGCCTGGCTGCTATCCAGAGCGCAATCAATGCGGCAAATATAAGAAGGAGAAGCCTGAGCCAGCTGAACGGATACAATACGCCTTTGATATCCTTTATATCCGTGAGCCTGACGCCTCTGGGCAGAACGGTTTCAACCGTAAATATTAATTCGTTTGTCTTGAGTTTTCTCCAATAGCCCTCACCCTTCTCTCTGTACTTTATCTCTATAGAGGGTATGGTCCTCTTGCCTACATAGTAAGACGTTATCTCCAGCCAGTTTATGTACAAACGCTTTCCAAATATAGGCTTCTTGACCGACTTTCCGGAATCCTTGATCTCGCAGTCGCCTATTTTTGAATCTTTAAATCGCGGGAATTCTATCTCGAGATCCTGCCCGGACGCGATCTCGGTCTTATACCGTATCCTGTCGCCGACGAAGATCCTCTTCCTGTTTATGCTCGTCTTTATTGACGGCGCGCCGTCATCCGCAGCCATCGCTAACGCAGAGATCGCCAGGAACAGTAATGTGCCTGAAATCAACCATCTGGCGGTATATCTCATATCCGCCTCTTTCTCATTTTAAAGAATTTTATGAATGCCTCGATATAAGACCTGTCTGTGCTTATATCTATATGGTCCACGCCGACCGAACCGAAGATCTCGGAGCGCTCCTCGTGCATCGAGGAGGCTTTTTTAGCGTATCTTGCTCTCACCTTTTCACTCGAAGTATCTATAGTGAAAGCTCTGCCGGTTTCGGCATCCACGAGCTCCACTATCCCCGCGTTTGGAAGCTCGGACTCTCTCGGATCTGTGATAGTGATGGCCACCACATCGTGCCTCTTATTCGCTATCGAAAGAGGTTTTTTGAAATCCCTCGCAAAGAAGTCGGATATCACGAATGTGACTGCGCGCCTGGAGACCACATTATCTAGATAACGCAAGGCGCTCGCTATATCGGTGCCTTTGCCTTTTGGCGTAAAATAGAGAGCCTCTCTTACGACTCTGAGTACGTGATGCAGGCCTTTTCTCGGAGGGACGAACTTTTCTATCCTGTCGGTGAATATTATCAGGCCGACGCGGTCATTGTTCTGGATGGCGGCAAAGGCCAGTACGGCCGATACCTCCGCGGCAAGCTCTTTCTTATAACGCTTCGTGGTGCCGAAACTCGATGAGCTGGAAGCGTCGAGTAGGATCATCACCGTGAGCTGGCGCTCTTCGACGAACTTCTTGACGAAAGGATGACCCATCCTCGCGGTAACGTTCCAGTCTATCGTGCGTATCTCGTCGCCGGGCTGATACTCCCTGACCTCGTCGAACTCAATGCCACGCCCTTTGAAGACGCTCTCATACTGGCCCGACAGAAAGTCCGTAACGAGCTTCGAAGTCGTTATCTCAATACGGCGGATCTTGCGTAGAACTTCCTTGGGAAGCATATTACGGGACTCTTACTTCCTCAAATATGCGCTTTATAACGTCTTCGCTCGTCTTGTCCTCGGCCTCCGCCTCGTAGCTGACGATTATGCGGTGCCTAAGAACATCGAGTCCTATAGTCTTTATATCCTGCGGAACGACATAGCCGCGGCCCTGCAGGAACGCGTATGACCTTGCCGCTATAGAGAGGTATATGCTCGCTCTCGGAGACGCGCCATATTGTATCAGGCCGGCCAGATCCTTGAGCTTATAGGCGCCGGGATCCCTCGTGGCGAATACTATATCGACAATGTACTTCTCTATCCTCTCATCTATATATATCTCATCGACCACTCTCCTTGCGTTCAATATATCGTCGGGGGTGACGACGGACGAGACAGCTATCTTCTTATCGGTCACGGCCATACGCTTCATTATCCTGAGCTCTTCTTCCCTGTTCGGATAACCTATCTTCAGTTTAAGCATAAAACGGTCTACCTGTGCCTCAGGAAGAGGATAGGTGCCCTCATGTTCGATAGGGTTCTGCGTGGCAAGCACAAGGAACGGCTCATCGAGCTTATATGTGTTTTCGCCTATGGTTACCTGCCTCTCCTGCATCGCCTCCAATAGGGCGCTCTGCACCTTCGCGGGAGCCCTGTTTATTTCATCGGCCAGTATTATGTTGGAGAATATCGGCCCCTTCTTGACCGTAAATGCTCCGTCCTTAGGGTTGTATATAAGAGTCCCTATTAAGTCGGCGGGCAATAGGTCCGGAGTGAACTGTATCCTCTGGAATTTGGTCTTGATGGCCTGGGCAAGGACTTTTACGGACATCGTTTTAGCCAGGCCCGGCACTCCCTCTATGAGGATGTGCCCATTGGCGAGCAGCCCCACCAGGAGCCTCTCCAGAAGGTACTTTTGCCCTATGATGACCTTCTCCATCTCGTTTATCAGCTTCGGAACGAACGCGCTCTCTTTTTTGACCTTTTCATTTATAACTTCCACCGCCATTTCCGGCATAAAACCTCCTTGTTCAGATTTAAGATTTAATGTAAAGCCATATCGTTTGCCCTGTACCAGTCGTCGCTCACTTCGTTCGCTCCTCCGGTGCAGGGCATGTACCACTAAAAGCTACGGCTGCAGGTGGTACATGGCTGCGCCATGTACCCGAGCGATGTCTATAGACAGTTGTCGCGAGTGGTACATGGAGCGGGTGAACGGAATCGAACCGTCGTAACTAGCTTGGAAGGCTAGCGCTCTACCATTGAGCTACACCCGCATATTGGATCAATAAAAGATAATAATATCATTATTTAATTATAGGGTCAACCAGTTTTTTAACGCTCTTTTTGATGAAAATGGTCGTGGAGTAGATGTTGATGGGGATGGAGATGGGTCTTGCCGTCATGCGTGTGGGAATGGACGTGGATCAGGTTATTATCCTGCAGGAATTTTATATCGGTAAGAATCTCTTCAGGGCTGCCGCTCCTTATTATCTTTTTATCGGGGCTGAAGACATATACAATATCCGCTATCTCCTCGACAATATGCATATCATGCGTCGCGGTAATTATCGTCTTCCCATCGGCGTGATATTGATTCAGGAGCCCTATAAGATCTCTCGAGGTCTTGGGGTCGAGCCCTGCCGTCGGCTCATCCAGAAGCAGCACCTCCGGGGCCGAAACCAGGACGGATGCCATCGCGACCTTACGCTTTTCTCCTATGCTCAACTGGTGCGGCATCCTCTCAACCAACTGCCTGATGCCAAAAAGATCCACAATATAGTTAAAGACGGCCGTTATAGCCGCGTGATCGAGACCAAAATTGAGCGGCCCGAACATTATCTCCTCTTTTACCGTAGGACAGAATAATTGAACGTCCGGATTCTGAAAAACAAGGCCCACTTTGCTCCTGAAATACCTGTTAAACTCTTCATCGTTAAGCGCTTTTTCATCCAGATCCCTGCCGAAAGCCCGTAGAACGCCTCTGTCGGGGAAGAAAAGTCCGTCAAGGATATGTAAAAGCGTCGATTTACCGGATCCGTTCGCGCCTATGACGGCCACTCTCTGCCCTCTTTGTATAGCAATGCTTATTCCGCATAAAGCCGGATATTTCCCGAGATACGAGAAATGGACGTCATTCAGTTCAAATATCATATCGCTCATAATATACCAGACCTCAGGCTACCGCCAAGATAAAGGAACGCGATGGATGTGAGAATAACAAAAAATAGCCACACCCAGTCTCCCGGCTTTGTCCTGAAAGCGTTTACCATAACAGGTTCTCCGCTATAACCTCTTGATAGCATAGCGCTATAGACGGTCTCATTTAACTGGTACGACCTGTACCAGAGAGAAGCTATGTTCCAGGCCACAATATGCTGCCCCCTTCTGTAATGGACTTTTCGTCCCACACGGCTTTTGATAGCGAGATAGGTATTTTCGACCACCTCCATAAAAAGATATATATACCTATAACAAATACCCAATGTCATGACGAAGACCTGCGGTATCCTGAATACGCGTAGTACCCTTAAAAGCTCGAAGTGCTTTGTGGTGATGCTTAATAGGACCACGAAGGAGACCGAGGCAATAACACGTGTGACGAATAAGAGCGCGCCGGATAGGCCCTGGCTAGTAACGACAAGACTTAATCCGAAGAGTTTAAAGCCGGCTATCGGGTCTCCCGGATTGAAGGCGCTGAATAATGCAGGTATCGCGATAAAAAAGGAGAAGAGCGGAATGAATATCCACGTCCTCTTTAAAAAGAAACCCAGGTCTATCTTTGAGAAATAAGCAAACGCTAAAGACAAAAAATAAAGACATATAGAGACAATTATGCTATGCGTGAATAGCGCCGTTAAAAGAAATATGGCAAACGTAACGAGCTTCATCCTGGGATCTATCGACTGCAGTAGTCCGTTTCGCGACGCGTATTCGTCGGAAAATACCGACTCTTTTAAGAAAGATAGAGCGCCTATGACAGAGCGCTCTATGAAATTATTTTGTTTCATTTATCTTTCCTGGCCAATATTTTACCTATCAGCATCATAACGGCTGCTATTATCCCTATCCCGATTATCGCGGATATTATATAGGCAAAACTTAAATGCGGCAAGCCCTTCTCTGTCCAGCCCTTAAAAGCATAATCAGGCATTGGCGCCTTCCAAATACTGCCGGTTCTCCATTCTCCCCATGCGGGGCCTGTTTTAAAATGTTTCGGCAATATAAACCCTATAGGAGAGAGCATTACAAGTATAGCTAACCCTATCCAGAGCTTTGTTACGGCTTTCATGGTCATCCTATTCCCTATTTAATCAGCTCCGGCGCCTGTTTTTGCAGATATTTTACCACAAGCGCTGTAACTATGGCCTCCGCCCATCCAAATATCAAAAGGTGCCCGCCTAACATAGTTGGGATGGCGGCATTCAATCCGTAAGGACAATATAGCGCTTGCCCGCTTACGGTCCTGTGAAGCAGCGGCTGGATGCCGAATTCAAACCCGGTTAAAAAAGCGGCGATATTAAGGGCGATATAGCCGGCAATTCCAGCGGCAACGACCCTCCTATTCGAGTCAACAGGAGTATCGCGGGCGATCATCTTATAAATATAGTATCCGGTGAATGGCAGCACAAACGCCATATTAAAAGAGTTAGCGCCGATAGCGGTGACCCCGCCGTCGCCAAAAAGAAGAGCCTGTATAACCAGCGCAACGGTGATAGCTATACATGCGGCCCATGGGCCCAGTAATATCGCTACCAACACCCCGCCTACCGCATGTCCGGTCGTCCCTCCCGGGATAGGTATGTTGAACATCATTATAACAAAACTGAACGCCGCGCCTATCGCCAGAAGCGGCACTTGTCTTGCGTTAAGCGTTCTCTTCACTATCCTGGAAGCGGCCGTCCATATCGGTACCATGGCCAAATAGAAGAACCCGCAAGTCGTAGGCCCGAGATATCCATCCGGAATATGCAAAATTAGGCTCCCCGCTAACAAAAAGGGGCCAGGCCCATTAACGGCTTAATATGCGCGTTGGGACAGACCCTTTTTTGTAAGGATTATTTTATGTAATAAAAACACTTCTTCACAGCTTCAACGCTGTTACAGCATCTTCTTCTTTATTATCCTCTCAGCCTCCAGCCAGTTCTCCAGATCATGGCCGGCTTTGCGGCCGCTCTTCTCGTAAAGTTCCTGCGCCTTCTTCCTGATCTCTGCGGTAAGCTGATCTTTGTTGATCGTTTTAGATGCCGACGTGCGCGTCGATTTCGAACTGCTCACTTTATCTCCAAACATTACTCTCACCCCCCTTCTATTCTCCCAATGCTTCCATTCCTCTCCTGCATATCTCCGAAGCGTAATCGGTCCATATGCCCTGCCCCCAGTAACGAAAATCGCTCGACTGAGAAAGCAGGAGGTACAATAACGCCTTCTTATACCGCGGGCTTTCCGTATCCGCGGCCTTCTTATCGAACTTTTTGTGGAATACCACGCTGAGCTTCTTTATGGGGTCCAGGACATTTTCATAGCCTTTCACCCAGTTCTTATCGTTAGTCCACGAACCCTTGTCGAGATTGAAGTTCTGGTCCTTTTCGTGTATCTTTTTAATGGCCTCATCGCACGCACCGGACTTATGGGACGATACCATCTGCCATATCCTGTACTGCGAGATGGGCTGTACGGGCGTATACTGTTTTTCGTCAGCGCCGTAACGCCTCATGAATTCGAGATATTCCGAACCATTCATCCCGACCGTTCCGGTTATACCTATCTCTTCAAACGCCTGTTTATAGCAAGGAGGGAATTCGTTCATCATAACCCCGCCATTCTCTCCGTCGCCTATCTGAAGCACGAAAGGCGGAAGCTTCCTGCCATGTACATCTTCCCTGCCCCTTGATTTTGCCTCGTAATACGGCTGCATCTGGGCTACAAGTTTTGTATCCGAGCCCTGAGTCTTTATTAAGACGGTCATCTCTTCCTTCTTCCCGAGCGAATTCTCGGCTATCAGCCTGTGCGGAAAATGCGGCCTCTTTATTCCGCTGCCGTCCAAGTTCTCTATTGTGTGCTCCTGCACCATCAGCCATTCATAACCGCACTCTTTCAAAGCTTTGATATATTCAAAACAGACGTCGGGATGTATCGGCAGGTGCATCTCGGGCGGAGAAAACCCCTTTACGCGAGCCAGCGCTTCATAGCCGAATATCGACGCGAAGTGGTCACGCCATGCGAGTATATGCAGTTTTATATCCGGCACAGGCGTCGATGTCACGACCGCGTGCGACCACATCGTCCCGAGCCATTCTACGTTCTTATGGTATCTTTTATCCGTAGTGACGGCGGATAGTTTTTTAAGAGCGTTACCGCGGTCCATCTGCTCTAACCCCCAGAGAAGGTTGCCGGAATAGTCGAGCATGACGCGCGGATTTTTATTTTGGCTCACAAGTTCTTTTATGATATCGTACATTCTCGAATAGCACTGTAAAAATACCGGAGCGTTGTGATTATCGCCGATCGACTGGTGCTCCATCATGTACTGAAGATTTGAGATCAGGGGTGAGCTTCTCAGGTCATCGGTGGCAGCGGGTATAGTGGGCTGGTGCATGTGAAGAGCTATGCCGAAACTCGACTGCACCCTGTCGAAGTCTATACCGGACAGGTTTGCGTATTGCTCTTTCGACTGCTTTGGAGGCCCGGATATCTTTTGCTCATTTCCGCATATAGCCGGCGCTTGCATGAGGTTTCTCCTTCTTTGCCACGCGCGATCCCTGAAGATAATATGAAGCGCAGTCCATGCCGCTGAATATGTTATCGCGGCTCTCGACTTCCTTAAGCCATTCTTCGTCTATCGAGCCGCTCAATAGGTCGTCATATATCTTTGTGAACCTGTTTATGTGAAGTTTCGTCCTCTTATGGGCGTATGGCACCATCGTCCCTGTTTTCATTATAAATGCCCAGTCGCTCGATTCGGCGAGGACCAATTCTCTCGCTGCCTGGTTCAGCGCGCGCGATTTTAGCTTATTCTTCATAGGCTGGGCAAGCTGGAGAGAGAACTTTTCGGCAAGCTCCGTCATCCTCTGGGCGGCCGCATGAAGGTGCCTGTATATCCAGTCCGTCTCGCCGCAGACCCACTGTTCGCCGTACCCTTTCCATCCCCAGCTCGACGCGGAAGGGAGCGATACCTGGTTCACCGGATTCTCCTCAAGATATTCCGACGGCGTTATCATCCTGACCGTCTTCTGGTCGTAGGCGATCTTTCGCGCGAGGAAGTCGATCCACATCGGCCCCTCGAACCACCAGTGACCGAATAGTTCAGCGTCATACGGCGAAACAATGATCGGTTTTCTGTCCATGTGGCAGCAAAGATGCTCTATCTGCTTTTCGCGGTTGAACATGAAATTCCCGGCATGCATCGCCGCTTTTTCCCTCGCCCAATCCGGGACATACGCCTCCTTATATTGGCTCTTCCCGGTAATGCGCCAGTATTTAAGGCCGGTATTTATCCTTAATCCATTCGGGTGTATATACGGTTTTATATAATCAAACTCCAGTTCATAACCTATATCCTTATAATACTCCCTGTAATCAACGTCGCCGGGATAACCTTCTTTGGAGCTCCATACCTGTTTTGAGGATTCCCAATCTCGGCCGAACGCGGCCACACCCGACGGACAATATATCGGCGCGTAAACGCCGAATTTTGGCGAAGGGTCGGCGTTCATTATGCCATGCGAATCAACGAAGAAATATTTGATGCCGGCTTCTTTAAGTATATTATCGACGCCCGCGTAATAACCGCATTCCGGCAGCCAGAAACCTCTCGGAGCCAGCCCGAAAGTCTTCTTATAATGATCCACGCCTATTCTGACCTGCGCCCTTGCCGAGTTTTCATTTACCCCGAGGGCCGGAAGGAAACCATGAGTGGCACAGGAGCCTATGATCTCGAGGAATCCCATGTCCTGGAATTTTTTGAACGCGCGGACAAGATCTTTTTTATATGCGTTGACGAACGTCTCTTTCGCATCTATGAATTTCCTGTTATACATGAGCGCGAGGCCGTGAAAATGGGGATCGTATCCGGTCCTGTCTATCTCTTTGGCGGAGAGCTCGATGAGCCTGTCGATATGCCTGATATACCGGCTCTGCAGGAGCGGATCCTTCAGCATCGACACAAGCGGAGGCGTAAGCGACATAGTTATGCGGAAATCGACGCCGTCCCGCAGAAGCCCTTCGAAGACATTTATGAGGGGTATGTATGTCTCTGTGATAGCTTCATAAAGCCAATTCTCTTCGAGAAAATATTCCTCTTCGGGATGGCGGACGTATGGCAAATGCGTGTGGAGCACCAGGCTCAGATAGCCTCTATGCATATCGCGTCTTCTCCCTTACCGCGCCGGTGATTATCTCTTTCTTCTCGATACCATCTGCCGATGCCGCGCTGAAACCGAGCGGTATCCTGCCGTCCGGCAGCGCGAACCTCATGCTGAAAGTGCCGTCAGGGCGTAAGGTCACCTCTTTACCTTCGAACAGGACTCTGGCATCCGGCTCGGTGCGGCCGTATACGATAAGTTCGGTGCCCAGCTCAAAAAAGAATTTTCTGTTCCTGTTGTCGGGCACGTTCTGTTCGCTGGCGCCTCCCGAGGATAGCGTCTCCTCCTCGGAAGAGCCGAACCTCATTCTTCTGGCGAATTTACCTCTTAAGAAATTTCTATCCCCGGCCTCTCTCAGATTCACATTGACTCTTTTTGACTGGCCGGAACCGTATCTTTTGCGCGCGGCAAGCTCGCGGCTAAGACGCGCCGATATTATATCTTTTAATAATGGGGATAACCGCGAATAGTATTCCCTTACATCATTCTCTGTCAAAAATATTTTACGCGAGCGCGGGTTATTGCGCGCCCTGCCGGCGCCTCTATTGACTTCGCCGAATACATAAGGCTGTTCTTTTCTGCCGGTCTCTGTACTCATCCAGGCCTGCTCATGACGGCCCGAAGAGTTCGCGCGGGGGGTCGTGGCGAAATTCGATCTCGCTAACTTTATAAACCTTCCGTCCGGAAGGCGCAGACCTATATCGGCGCACAATCCGACATTATCATTCCAGAGATTCACATACCAGTTGCTCGCTTCGCGGCCGACATCGATATCGAACTGGCGGTGCGCGTTGCTTCCGTTAAAGTCTATACAACTGATATCATATACGCGCAGGACATAAGCGGCACTGTAGAATTCATCTCCAAGCTCTTTCTTCATCTCCTCGATAGAAGAAGGAGATATCTCCCAATAGGCGTACATCCAGTATGGGTCGCGCGGGATCAGGGTAAGTTTTGTGCGGTCGTAAGAAGACGGCAGGTCCAGGCTGTCGACAAACGGTTTCTTTGAATTTTTATTGTTAAGAGTTGTAGACATGAAGCACCTGGTCGCTGACGATATCCCACGAGAACGCGCTCTCTACGGCAACGCGGCCATTCCTGCCCATCCACCTGGCATGCTCAAAATCTGAAAATAATGTCCCTATGCCCCACGCAATAGATTCGGGGTTGCAGTATATCTTAAGACCGGTCACATCATGCCATATTATTTCGGCCGGGCCGCCGTTAGCGCTCGCCACGACCGGTTTTCCCGCGCTCCATGCCTCCAGTATCACTATGCCGAACGGCTCATTCCTACTGGGGACGCAGACGCAGTCACAGGCTTTGTAAAGGTCGGACAGGCGCCAGCCGCTATGATAGCCGAGGAACCTCGTAGCGTGGGAAACGCCCATACGCTTAGCTTGCTCCTCAACACCCCAGCGCATCTCACCGTCGCCTGCGAATACGAATTTCGCGTTCGGGTAATATTTCAGGACGTAGGGTATGGCCTCAACCAGCAGGTCCGGCCCTTTCTGATATACCATCCTACCCGCGAAGAGGACCATAGGGTCCATCGGCCCTATATCGTACATGCGGCGCACCCCTGCCGGGTCTATCCAGCCGTCATAATTTCTGTGGTTTACGCCGTTATATATCACATCGACCTTCCAGTCGGGCAGATTATACATCCACATTAGTTCGCTCTTTAAGGCGCCCGAGACGGCGATCACCTTGTCGGCGCAGAATGTGCCGTGCCGCTCGTGGTCTATTATACGGCCCGATCTGCCCCCGTGAAAATTATTGCCGCACCTGCCATATTCGGTGGAATGGACCGTCATAACGGACTTCCTGCCCCGCCCCTGCTTTATCCATACCATGGCGTTCGAGGTAAGCCAGTCATGCGCATGGACGATATCGAAAGCCGAGCCCATGTAGTCTTCCACCTTGAATACGCTGTCGACGAATGACCGGCACATATTATTTATCTCTTCTATGAAGTCGGAATGTGAGGAAAACGGGACTCTGTGGTAGTGAACGCCGTGGATGCGCTCATAGTGGGCATGATCTGGCCTGCCCATGCGGGTAAATAAGTGGACCTCGTTGCCTTTCCGCTCCAACGCTGAGGCAAGCTCGGTAGCGTGCGCTCCCATGCCTCCGATACCGATAGAATGAAGCGACTCCCATGCTAATATGGCTACTTTCATTTATAACACCTCTATTTTAGGGACAACCATTATACAAAATGAGGGTACCTTTGTAAAGAAGTTTCTTGCATTATCTATCTTTGGCAGGATCGGGGTGAACTGGGGTAAATTATGCTTTGTATAACTCTTTGATATTACTATACTTACTTGCTTTTTCTCGCCGCACAAGCGAATTGCAAAAAATATGACCGCAACGAACTATCGGATGACGCAAAATCGTTAGAACCAAAGAAGAAGTCGACCAGGACCTCTCTGGCCCTGGCTATCTCCTTCAAATGGGCCTTATCTTTACAGTTATCAAGGGTGATGTCCAGCAATTCGAGCGCCCTTTCGAAGGCGCTCATGCAATATTCATGATTATTCTTGGATCTCCATTTCAGGGCACGCTCTACCTCGCTGCCTATATTTGCCATCTGTTCAAGCAGGGATAGCTTATTCCATCGGCCTGAAGCAAGCTCCTGATGCTGAAAACTCATCGTTTGATCCTTTTGGTAACTATAGCTATTATCTTTTTCCGCGTCTGGGGATCATTTACATCCCGGCTCCTATTTCCCTGGGATGGGCGAAGATTTATCATGGAATCGAATTCAATAAATCCATCGCCCTGCATTTCCGGATAAAGATTGATTCCCCAGAGGCTTCTTTGCTTTGATCCGTTATCCAGAAGCAGCGCTTCGAGATCGGAATGGAGTTCAGCGTCAACCGCGATAAGTTCTCTATCGACGTCAACAACCGCCTTTATCATATTTCCAAACATATTGGCGGCTATCTTCTTAAGTTCATCAACCGTTAACTGCGAGGTTATGATCTGCATGGTGGCTATATTATACCTCTAAAAACCCTCTCCATCACTATGAATATCGCTCCGCATACTTATCCACCAGAAATCTGAGCATCTTCTGATACTTGGTGTGATACCTTTTAGCCTGATCCTTGAAGAACTCAACGCTCTTCTCGCTAAGCCTCAAAGTGACCATAACAGTATGTTCCGGCATTACCAAGTCCTTAGGCGGCGGTAAAAAGTCATCTATTCTCCTTAGCTCGCCTATCGGCATATCATAATCTATTTTATTCTTCTTCATAGTATATCCTCCCCTTTCTCCAGTAACCCGCGCCGATTATTCTGATTTTATTACCCCTACGAGTAAAGCGCACAGTTACTACCTTATTATCAACCTTACCTATGCAAAAATATCTTTCTTCATACTCGCTATGCCAAAGGTCGGCAAATATCTTTCTTTTAGGATCGTCGAATGCATAGGCTGCCGTAGTAAAGTCAATTCTGTGCTTTATTATATTTATTCTTTCCTTTCTTGGATCCCATACAAAGCTATTATGTTCCTCAAGCATGATTAAGTATACCTGATATATGTATATTTGTCAATATAATTGTAAATATAAATTGCGGGCTTTAGCAAGTGGAATTGCCTGAGGGGGTGGCGACTTGTGGGAGGGCACTGTTATTTTTATTATTGTTATCTTTTTTAAAATAGGTGTCTGTCCCTATTTTCGCTATTTTCGATGAGATAACTACCGCATGTCGGCATTTATTATTTCTTCCCGATTTATTTTGCTCTCATTACTATTTAAACTTCTTCTGCCGTATCAATCTTGGCTAATTTTTCCAGCCCCTTATCTGTGATTGACCAAATTCCCCTCTTCTTATTTTCCACTTCCCCGTTTTTCTTAACTCTATTTAATGCTGAGCTCACATAACAAATATAGTAAGGTCTTCGGTAGCGAACATAGAGGCTTTTCAATTCATCGGTTAAGTTTATATATTTTCCTATGTTTTCATTTATTTCTCTTTTCTCTGCCTGTCCCTCAAAATCTTTTAGCAATTTTAAAACTGCCCTATCCCATGTATCTTCTTTCATTTTTAGTATCCTTTTCTTAATAATCTTTTATTTTAACGTTGATAGGATTAGTGACAGTGCCTTGTTGGTTTGCTCTTTGCTGGCTATTCTGAAACATTTGCTGTCCGTAATTAGCCATTTGATTTGCGGCGTTTTGTTGGGCTATTCCAGTCTGTTGATAATAGGTAGACTGGGCTTGTAGTATACCCGCAACCATTTGTTGGTTATTAGCAGCTTGTTGTTGAGTAGCTGCATAATCAAACCTTCTTGATGCCATTAAAAGGTTTTGAGTATGACCGCAATAGCAGCAAGTTGCATTCTCATAATTCTTAGAATCTGCATAGCTAACATGGAATACCCTATTGCAGTTTTCGCATAAGCAACCAAATACCTTTTCATTATATCCAGCACTTTGAGGATTTGTGTAATACTCGCTCGTGACACAGCCGGAGAAAAGGAAAACAAGGCAAAATAAGATTAGAATTATTTTCATATCATATCTCATACTGTTAAAGCTTTGTCTAATGATAATGCCTTAACACAATCTTCAGGAGTTATTACGTTTCTTATTCCCGCATGTTCTAATTTAGCCTTCTTATTTAAAAAATGCGTATCGTTCGTAAGAAAATAATCGCCCATCCCTTGCTTATAGCCACATAGATGAAGTATATCCATAAAAGCTTTTCTTTGAGCTTTATTTAAAATCTTACCAATAGCCATAGCCGGCTTAAACACACCCTTAAATTCAGGAAACAGGATGTCTCTTATAATTTCGAAGTTAGCTTTATATTGTGGGTTCTCTCGGGTTCTGTTTTGCGAAAAATGCTTGTTTAGCTCCTGCCATTGAATATTGCCATCGGGTTGTTCTTCCATCCCCGCGTCATCATAAGTAATGCAAACCCTATCGTCCTTCGCCCACTTATATATTTGATTCATCGCAGGCATTCCACCTTTTGCATTTATACTATTGCTGTCTATATGCAAATCATAGCACTTATTCATATAAAATCTATGTATTTTTATACCATAATAGGTTGATATAACCTTACCCTATTAGCTGTTAAAATCTCTTGTACTTCTATATCATATAAGAGATTGTAGTTCCCATGGTGGTGAGGGTTGATGCTTACTTTGATGGATGATGTGGTCTTTCTTCTATTTTCTATTAATCAATTCGCCAATTTTTCTAGATACAATATCAACGCACAGCGGAATGAACCCAGAAATACCAATTATCGCGATTAACAATAAAAGCACATGGTTAAAATTTATTATTTCATATTTTTGAGACTTCACAACAAATATCGCCTCTTTAATTAAAAAATAATAAATCGAAAAACCTATAGTTGATCCTAAAAAATTCCATATAAATTCTCGAATTTTAAAACTTAGGGGGCACTTATCCCAGTCTTCTTTTTTCCACCAAATGATCGGATATCTGAATCCATAAAATAATGCTACGAGAATGGCACCTATAATATATACAATCTCCCATATACCCATGCTATCCTCCGAGCAGTTCCTGTACTTCGATATCGTAACCTAATCAGTTATCAAACCGGTGGTGAGGGATGGATTCGTCGCTCCGGCCTCACTGCGACCAACTATCTATAGATTTCGGTTAGTCTTGTTCGGCCTTCGCTCCTTAAGGGAAAACCCTGATGGTTTTCCCTTAACGCTCGCCTGCCGGCATAGCTTGCTCGCTGTTCCTTTTCCTTCCGTATTCTTGTTCTAGTACGCCGATAAGGGGAAAAATTCTTTTTCCCCTTAAAATCCCTTTTTGCGAATCCATCCCCAACGCTTATTGTTAAAATCGACCCGCAATCGACGCTTATTATCAATGGTGGTGAGGGATGGATTCGAACCATCGAAGGCTTGCGCCGCCAGATTTCAAGGGCCCTCAAGTTACCTCGAGGCTTGGACTATCTCATCGCCATGGCTCACTACAGCTTTAGGCGGCGGGCGCTTAGTCTCTGCACCTTCAATGGGCCTAATATATTCTGGTCCAAGGCTTGGCTCAGGATTCCCCTCAAAGTCTTTGCTTTAAGGGCTCCCCTGAATTCACCCGCTTTTACATCCGGAATTTCTTCGGGACGCTGCGTTTTTCACAGTCTGGTCCATTTGGCCGCTATGGTACCTCACCACAAATTTTGGTCAAATATTCATGAACCCAGGCTTCGATTTTTTCTAGAAGCTTTTTATCATTATATCTAACATGCACTAAACCGTAAAGTAATTTCCTTCCGCTTTTGTTTAGATTTCCAATTCTTATATACGGTTTTGTAAATTGCGCTAACGGGACTCCGGTTAATGAACTCCAAAAAGATTTTAATTTGTTTAGATCCTGATAAGCATAGGCATATAAATAAATTCTTAGCCTGCTATTATCTACGCCGCAGATCTCTCTTAAAAATCGCAAAAAAACTTTTACCATCTGAGGGTTGCTGTTGGCAAAATCTACAGTACCGCCTATAAGCGTACCCTCTGCCCAATACAGCATAATACCAGCTATCTTTAGCTGTTCTTCTGATGAGGTAAGATTGTCTTTAAGCTTAAACTGAGGCTTATCACTATAAAAAACATAATTTGCGTCGGAATATGAACGTCGCGGGATATTATTGCGGCGCATAAATTCATAAATTGACCATGGTGACAGTCTAAGTTTTTTTGCAATCTCTCCGGCTGTATATGATTGCTTCCAATATAGATCCTTAATTCTATTGGTTTGTATAGTCTTCTTATCTAGTTTATTTTGCGGCATTATAATACAAAACTGGAGCTGGGGAAAGGAATTGAACCTTCAACATTCGCATTACAAATGCGATGCTCTGCCAATTGAGCTACCCCAGCGCCTTTAAAACTTCCGGTAGTTTATTTAAAAGATCGGTTGCTATCAGGCTCAAGGTTCCTTTTTCCTTTGCAGCTAGGTCGCCGGCCTTGCCATGCAGGTATACGCCTGCCGCCGCCGCGTTGAACGGATCCATGCCCTGACCCACAAAACTCGCTATCATGCCGGTAAGAACGTCGCCTGTGCCGCCCGTCGCCATCCCCACGTTGCCGGTCGCGTTCAGATAGAAAGCGCCGTCCGGGCCGGCGACTATCGTCTCATGGCCTTTCAGCGCCAGGACGATATTATACTGATGGGCGAATTCTAATGCAATATCTTTTCTGGCTTTCTTCACTTCATCGGCATCTTTCCCCAATAACCTCGCCATCTCGCCTATGTGCGGTGTAAGGACAAGCGGCGCCGTTACCTTTTTAAAAAGATCAATATGGCCCGCGAACGCATTTATCCCATCGGCATCGAGAACGACCGGTTTGCCGATCTTGGCCAAAAGGCTCCTCACCAAACCTTGAGTCTCTTTATTCTGAGAGATCCCCGGCCCTATGGCCGCGCATGTGCATCTTTCCGCGAAATTCAAGAGGTCCTTCTCCGCCAGGAGGCTCAAGCTGTAGTCCCTCGTCTCGATGAACGGCTTCACCATGACTTCGTTGAGCTTTTCCGCCATGATAGGGTAGATACTCTTGCCAACCGCCAGAGTCACGAGCCCGCTCCCCGAAAGTATCGCGGCCTGGCTCGTGAGATATGCCGCGCCCGTGTAGCCGCTCGACCCCGCGATAACCAGCAGATGGCCGAAATCTTTTTTGCTGGCATCCGGCGCTCTCTCCGGAAAACTCTTCAGGATATCGTCTATACTTATCATATGGCACGCTTTCTTAACAAAATAACGTTCGCGACGGCATAATTCTTAGAATGGGACATGCTCACGACTACTTCACTCACCTTCTTTCGGTTCTTTAACTTAAGGGCGTCGTTGCTGAAAAATATCACGGGCTTACCTTCTTCATCGTTAAAGATCTCTATGTCCGTCCAGTTGAGCGGATATCTTCTCGCCACACCGAACGCCTTGACGACCGCTTCTTTCGCAGCAAATCTCGCCGCAAAATGCTGTGGAGCGAACCTTTTGGAATTTGAGTATTTTATCTCTTTATCGGTGAAGACCTTTGTGAGAAAGCTATCCCCCCATTTATCTATGGCTTCCCTCATCCTGAAGACTTCCACTATATCTATGCCGGTCCCTATTATCATCCCGCACATTCTCCATAACTATCCCGCACTTTAGAATGTGCGGGAATCATCTTATCAACTCCAGCATCTCTTCGACGGCACAGCGCATCCCCACCATAATAGCGCGCGCGACTATAGAATGGCCTATATTGAGCTCATTAATGCCTTTTATAATCGCGATATCCCTGACATTGGAATAGTTCAATCCATGTCCCGCGTTGACCTCCAACCCTGTCAATATCGCGTATTCGGCCGACCTCTTTATCTTATCGAGTTCTTTCAGTCTGGCCCGCTCCGTCCGCGCGTTAGCGTATTCGCCGGTGTGCAGCTCTATTATCGAAGCGCCCGCTTCTTTAGAAGCGTTGATCTGACGCTTAGACGGATCTATAAAAAGGCTAGTCTCTATCTTCTTCTCATTGAATCTCTCTATCACTTTCGCGATCCTGCTTCGATATTTAACGACATCGAGGCCGCCCTCGGTAGTGAGCTCTATCCTTTTCTCCGGGACTAGCGTTGCCTGCCTGGGCAGAACCTTGCACGCTATATCGACTATATCTTTCGCTATCGACATCTCGAGGTTGAGCCGCGTCTTCACGACTTCACTGAGCCTCCAGAGATCATCATCTTTTATGTGACGCCTGTCTTCGCGCAGATGGCAGACTATAGAATTACAACCCGCGTCGAGGCAATTCATAGCGGCCTCAACCGGATCAGGATATGCGATCCCTCTGGCCTCCCTGACCGTAGCGACGTGGTCTATGTTGACGCCGAGTTTTGTCATTATCTATTCTGTCCGCCCGTATCCTTTTCTATCGGCACCGTAACCTGTACAGGCGTATCTTCCATATATACGCCCGGCGCTATAGGGCTCAAAGCCGCTTGAGCAGTGAATGTCTTGGACGCTCTCTTCAGGTCTACCGGCATCGTATAAGCGGACCTAATATTGCTTAGAGCGTTCTTCGACCCCATGACTACGCAATAATCGGGCGATACAACCACCTGGTCGCGCATCAACCTGTTACCCCAGGATGGCTTGCCGACGAAGACCGGTTTTATGGCAAGTTTTTTCGCGATCATCCCTTCGCCGGGGCGCATCTTCCTTAGAAGCTCGTGCTCTTCGTTCGACCCCTTATTCAATTCATTGACTATGTAAAACCATACCAGAAGCGCCAGTATAAGCGAGAGGAACTTGAGCAATAAATTTTTTGAAAAGAACTCTTTTATGGATAACAGCATAGGGCTATCTTCCTTTTTCGCTTACGGCCGGAGAGAGCTTGGAGAGTATCTTTAAGAGCCTCTTCCCTCTCAAATTGTGAGGATTGTAGAATATCTCTTTCAGTAATTTCAATAAATTCTCTTCCGACAGATTATGCGTCAATTTGCCGCCCATCGATATCGAGATCGAGCCGGTCTCTTCGCTTACCACTACGCAGACGGCGTCCGTCTCTTCGCTTAAGCCTATGGCGGCCCTGTGGCGTGTGCCTAATGATTTTGATATATTGGTCTCCTGAGTAAGAGGTAAAAGGCATCCCGCGGCCACAATTCTGCCTTGCTCTATTATCACCGCTCCGTCATGCAAAGGCGCCTTCGTGCTGAATATCGAGATCAGGAGCTCCTTGGTCACCTTGCCGTCTATAGAAACGCCGCTTTCGATATAATTTTTGAGCCCGACTTCGCGCTCTATCGCTATCAGAGCCCCGATCCTCTTCTCAGATAGATATCCGGCAGAACGCGATATCTCTTCTATGATGCCGCCCTCTTCCTGATATACGCCGAATTGCCCGAGGCGCGCCAATCCGTGCCTCAACTCCGGCTGGAATATTATGATCAAAGCCACTACCGATAGCGGGAAGAGCCTGACCATCACCCACAGTATAGCTTCGAGCCTGAACTGTTGGGCGATCACAAATATCGCGCCTATTATGACGATGCCTTTAAGAAGCTGCTCGGTGCGGGTACCTTTTATGAAGACGAGTATCATATATATGGCGTACCATAATATGATTATCTCTATCCCGATCTTAAAATATGACAGGAATTGCATTATTTACTTCGTTTTGCGCCGGTTATGCTGTCGACGATCTTAAGCGCCTGGCGCGTAAGCCCTACGTCATGCGCTCTGATTATATCTGCGCCGTTTATAGCCGCTATAGCCGCCGCGGCGAGAGACCCGGCTAGGCGGTCTTCGGGATCTTCAGAGCCGAGAATCTTGCCGATGAAAGATTTTCTTGAAGCGCCTACGCACAATGGATACCCTAACTTCTTGAAAGACTTAAAGCCCCGCAGGATCTCCAGATTATGTTCGACCGTCTTTCCGAACCCTATCCCCGGGTCTATTATTATCTTATCGTCTTTGATGCCGGATCTTTTGGCCAGAGCGATAGATACTTTAAGGCTCCTGATTATATCTTTCACCACATCAGTATATTCAGGGCCGGCCTGCATATCTTTGGGCTCACCCTTCATGTGCATCAGTATTATCCCGGCGCGATGCTTCGCTACCACGCCTGCCATGCGGGGATCTTCTCTGAGCGCCGATACGTCATTGACCATAGACGCGCCAGCTCTAAGCGCGGCATCCGCAACCTTCGCCTTACGGGTATCGATAGATATGGCTACCTTGAGCTTTTTTGATATGGCGCGGATAACGGGTATTACGCGTCGCAGCTCTTCGTCCGCGTTTACGTCCGCGGCCCCCGGCCGCGTAGATTCGCCGCCGACGTCTATGATGTCGGCCCCTTCGCGCTCCATGTCGAGCGCATGCTTAACGGCTTTTTTCTGGCTGAAGAACCTTCCTTTATCGTAGAAAGAATCGGGCGTCACGTTAAGCACGCCCATTATATATGTCCTGTCGCTATACGGAAACCGTCGGGCCATCTTTCGCGAATCCAAGCAAAGCCTTCACTTCCTCGACTTCCATCACTTCTTTGTCGAGCAATTTCGCGGCAAGTATTATCAGTTTATCTTTATGCCTGCCGAGTTCGGCCTTGGCGCGCGCGTAGCACTCATCCATTATCCGGGCGACTTCCTTATCTATCGCGAGCGCTGTCTGATCGCTGTAGTTCTTCTCCTCGATTATGTCGCGCCCCAGGAATATCTGCTCTTCCCTGTGGCCGAATGTTCGGCTGCCGAGTTTTTCGCTCATGCCCCATCGCATGACCATCTTGCGCGCTATATCGGTGGCGACTTCCAGATCATTACGGGCTCCGGTTGAAAACTCGTTGAATACCAGCTCTTCGCTCGCACGGCCGCCCAGTAGGCCTGTTATCTCGCCTAATAGTTCATTCCTCAGCTTAATATATCTGTCTTCCGTAGGAAGCAGCATCGTGTACCCCAGCGCCATTCCCCGCGGCAGTATCGTCACTTTATGCAGCGGCGCCGCTCCTGGTATCAGAAGCGCCAGTAACGCATGTCCCGACTCATGATACGATATCACTTCCTTCTCCCGTTTAGAGATGACGCGCGATTTGCGCTCGGGGCCCGCCATGACCCTCTCTATCGACTCCTGCATCTCTTCCATCGTAACCGTCTCTTTGTTGCGCCTTGCCGCCAGCAGCGCTCCCTCATTTATGAGGTTCGCGAGGTCCGCTCCCGAGAACCCGGGTGTCTGCTTGGCTATGGAATTAAGGTCCACATTAGCATCTACTTTTACATTTTTGGAATGCACTTTAAGGATCGCTTCGCGGCCCACTATGTCCGGCCTGTCGATCACGACCTGCCTGTCAAATCTGCCCGGGCGCAAGAGCGCCGGGTCGAGAACATCCGGCCTGTTCGTAGCTGCTATCAATATCACGCCTTCCTGAGTATTAAATCCGTCCATCTCCACAAGGAGCGCATTCAGGGTCTGCTCCCTTTCGTCGTGCCCGCCGCCGATGCCCGCGAAACGCTGTCTGCCGACCGCGTCTATCTCGTCCATGAATATGATAGCACCCCGGCCCGACTGTTTCGCGGAACGTTTAGCCTGATCGAAGAGGTCGCGCACCCTCGACGCGCCTACGCCGACGAACATCTCTACGAAGTCAGATCCAGATATTGAGAAGAACGGCACATTGGCTTCGCCGGCTACCGCCTTCGCGAGCAGAGTCTTTCCGGTCCCGGGAGGCCCCATGACGAGGACGCCCTTCGGTATCTTCCCACCCAATCTCTGGAACTTCTTCGGGTCTTTCAGGAACTCTATTATCTCTTTAAGCTCTTCCTTTGCTTCATCCACCCCGGCAACATTCTCAAAAGTTATCTTGAGGCTTTCGCCGGAAGCGAGGACCGCGCGCGATTTGCCGAAGGACCATATCCTGCCGGCTCCTCCTCCGGCGGCTCCGCCGGACCGATAGGCGAACATCCACAGGAAGAGTATCAATAGCACGGTCGGGCCAAGATAATAGAACATATTCGACCAGAATGTTCTGAGCGGCTTTATATCAAAATCCTTAACATTCTCCCGTAATGATCTGACGAGGTCCTGGTCGTTATCGGGTATGTTTACGATAAATTTATCCCCATTTGCGAGCTCACCCCTTAATAGATTATCCGTCTTGTAGCAAGATTTTATGGCGTCGGTCGTGCCGTTGTCTTTCAATATCCCATAAAACTTGGCGTACGTGATCTCCTGAGTCGGTTTTTCATTACCTTTGACCCATGGGTTCAATAGCGTGGCGACGCCCAGCGCTATCAGGAACCATATCATGAGATTTGAGCCGCTTCTCGGCGGCACCTGCGTCTTCCTCTTTTTATTAGCCATTGTGTAATACTCCGTTTCTTTTTGTTGCGCTATTGTAGCAGATTATATCTATTATATCAAGGTCATACTACCGGTTATGGAACATGAGTGACGATGCGGTCCTTGTAACGCGGATATCTCCGGGCAGATCTATTGAATTCCCTCTTCTTTTGTGCTTGATCAACTGCTCCATCTCTTTCCAGTGCCTGAAGTTCAGGCGCTTCACTTCTCCGCCTATCTTTTCCAGCGCGTCTCTCACTATCTCTTTCTGAAGGGCTTTCGGCTGAATGGCAATATCCTTAAGTTTTACTTCCAGAGAACCTCCTTCGGAGCACGCGAAATGTCCGACAGCCGATCTCGCTTCATTTATAAATTCGAAATCCTCTCTTAAATGCTCCGCCAGGTTACAGAGGGCTCTCTTGACCCGCGGATTATACTTCTCCAGAAAAGGTATGATATCTTTTCTTATCACATTCCTGAAATATATGGGCTCGGCATTCGTGCTGTCGATCCTGTATTCAGTACCTCTTTCGTCAAGGTGCCTCTCTATTTCAGCCTTCTCTAATTCAAATAACGGGCGGATTATCTTAAAGGAGCCCTCTTTCCGTACCGGAGAGATACCAACCATCCCTTTTAAAGACGCGCCCTTGATGATCCGCATCAATATCGTCTCTGCCTGGTCATCAAGAGTGTGGCCCGTGGCTATAATGTCAGCCTTAACAGCTTTGGCGGCATCATTGAAGAATTTATACCTCTCTTCCCGTGCGACCTCCTCGGTCGAGAGGCCCTTCGATCTCTTCTTTGACAGGTCTATCCTTTTATGGATGAATCCCAGATCCAGGCCTTCAGTTATTCTTTTTACGAATAGAGAGTCTTCGCTTGACTCCTTGCCGCGTATTCCATGGTCGAGATTGCAGACTACCAGCTTCTTTAACTTCAGTTTGGATTTTAGGTGGTCCAGGGCTTGGAGCAGAAAGAGAGAGTCGGGGCCGCCCGACACGGCTGCAAGGACCGTATCGCCCGGCTTCAGCATCTCGTAATTGCGGATCGTCTTTAATACCCGTTCTATTAAATTGCCTGGCATAGGTTATTCCCGGGTTCTCAGGTACTCTTTTATGCAGTTTCCGAGGAATGCCGCGTCTCTCCGGGACATATCTATGAATTCCGCCGCGATCTCATATGAGTCGCCGTACGCGGCTTTCTCTACCCGCGTGACCCGCACCAGCACCTCGATGAGAATGGAGGTTTTAGAAAGGACTATCTTTATCTTTAAACGGCTGTCTTTGGGAATAAAATTGTTGGCCGGGAACCTTACTCCGCCCTCGCTTATATCCATCGTGGTGCAGGCGGTAGGTACCTCTTTCGCGGAGATAAGGCTGTAAGATATCTCAAAATTTTCCGGTATCCTTATGTATCTTCTGTGCCCTTCCATAGAAAACCCTTTCCTGAATTTGATAAAAAATGCATCAGTTTCAACCGATTGCATTATAGCAAACTACTCATAGCTTGCAAATAGAAAAAATTGCCTGCCAAAGGTCGCCGAAGGCGACACATATGTAAAAAGGATAAGATACATAAGAGAAGGAAAACGTTTTTTCTTCTCTTATGATAAAGAAGACTTGCAATTTAAATAGGCGGTTCCAAAAGGAAGGGGGTGACAGCGAACGAACTCATTAGCTATTACGTGTTGGTGAGTGAGCGCCAAGAGGGGGAAATTCCCATTAGTTTACGCATGGGGAATTCCGCGAAGCGAAACTACGTTTCCCCCTATGGAAATTTTGCTGGAATTAAGGTCCTTCGTCGGCTTGAAATAAAATGCTGGCCTCCTCAGGATCAAATTTTGAATCCTAGGGATAGCCAGCAAAATTTGGTAGCGGGGAGTGGATTTGAACCACTGACACGCCGGGTATGAGCCGACTGCTCTGCCAGACTGAGCTACCCCGCCAAAAATTGCTATGCAATTTTTGATCCTGAGCTAGCCATGAAGCCCGACGAATAGGAGGGCTTCAGGCGACGCGAAGGACCTTAAGCAATTGTCCGTCATTATATCACAAGCAGCATACCATCGTCATTAATTTTTGCCTAAAGCCAATGGCTCATTGTCATTGACCCTATAATGGCGCATTTGCTATAATATCATATGTATGGAACACGATACTGAGTGTTTATAGATCATTCAAGGCATTGGCCCCACGCCAGTGCCTTTTTTATTGGGAGGCGCAATATGAAAATGAAGATATCAAGATTTTTTTTAGTCCTCATCGGATTTGTAGTGTTATTTTCTTTTACAGTCAATATAGCGAATTCTCAGGATGGCCAAAAGAAGGTAGGGTTTCAGCTCCCACAATCCTGGCAGAGGACTCCTGAGGATGACAAAGACGGCAGAATCGGTTTTAAAACCAGTGGCGATCCTTCGAAAGCGTTAATCGGATATATCAGACCTTTCCAAGCACCTCAACAAACCGTATTGGAATGGGTCAAGGATGAAGCTGCTTCGATTAAAGCAGGAGGCGGTTTTCAAAATATCACTGAACCAAATGAGATAAATACGGGCGATTTGAAGTGGATTTATATTATGTGGGAAGCGTTTCCGCACGATCAAGATCACTCGATAATTGACAAGGGAGAGCAATATTATTTGAAGGACGGAACAACAATGGTGGAGGTTTTCTTCATGGGGCGCAAGAATAATTTTGGGCCTACCGCCGAAAGCGACATTAAAAATTTTCTATCGAGCATCAATCTGACTTCTGCTGAGCAAGGTCAGGCCGTTACCAAAGCTGAGCAACTGTTTAATCAAGGACAAAACTATTTTGACCAACATCAATATCAAAAAGCAATAGAGGCGTATGAACAATGCGAGAAGCTTTTACCCGAAGGGGATCCGCGTCTTTGCGGTGTTTACGATAACATGGGCTGCGCATATATCGAGTTGAAGGATGCTGTTAAAAGCATCGGTTTCCTTAAAAAGTCGATTGAGATCAATCCTCGCATGGTTCTTCCACGTATTCACTTGGGAGCTGCATATACCCTTCTAACGAACGATTATTTATCCGCCATAGTTACGCTTCTAGAGGCGCTTAAGATAGATCCCACCAACCCATTAATTCATGAAAATTTATGGGGCGCTTACGGTTCTTTGGGACAGAAACAAGGTTACGATAAAGAGCTGCTATTAAGACATGTTTATCATGGAGAGAGATTTTTGGAGCTTTCTCCTCAGACTGAAAAACCAGATCCTAAATTTTTAAAAGAGTTAAAATATTTAACAACTGAATTGAGTAATCAACTAGAAGAAGGATTAAAAGGAGCGAAATATGTTCGTATTTTCCCTCACGGCATATCTAACGTGTCTCCAAGTCAACTGAAGGAAGCCGAAAAGGAACGTGTGCTACCGAACGATAATATCTCAGCGGAAGAAAAACAGAGATATTTTGATAAAGCCAAGGAAAGGTTTTAACGTGATTCTTGTACCGTATTCAATTCCATATCTTACAGAGTGTTCCATTTTTTAAGATCAAAGGTTTGATTTCCCAAACAGTAAAAATATTCAAAGAAGGCGAGAAATAATCTTGCTAACCAAGTCGGTAATATCCATATCCGCTGCAGCTTATTTATCTATCAGCATAGTTTTCTGCGCGTTTGCTCATGATCTTGAGGTAAACGGGATCTTGAACGGGAAAAAACCCCGCGCCTTTGTAAATAACGAAATGGTTGAAAAGGGCAGCGTGATAAAAGACGCTGAAATCACAGATATTACGGCCGATTCCGTGCAGTTTAGATATAAGAATAAAATAATTAATGTAGACTTAGGCGCAGGATACGATTTGGAAGCCAACATTGCCGCACCAGCCAGTAAAAGGCCGGAACATAATATAAAGGAGCACGACATAACTAACATAGATCTTAACGATATGATCGAGCTCGATTTTATGAAGAAATCAGAAATCTTGGATCTTCGCAAAAAATATATCAATGAGCACCCCGATCTGCTAAATGGTGCATATAAACCATCGGAAGAGGTATTCGGTCAGATACAAGACGGTAAGCCGTGGTGGGGCATTTTAGGAATCTCATATTATGGCCCGGGTCAAAAGAGTATAGAAGGCCCTTCCAAAGAATCACGCTATATAATCAATCCATTTCTTTTGGTGGCTCTTAGTGAATATGGCGCTCATCCCGTGAACGATCCATCGCTTAGCCCGGTTCCTATATGTCCGAAACCAATAGCGCTGGAATGGGAAGGACGCTCAAAAGCTACTGCTACATATGAGGTAGGGGAATTCTGGGATCTACAGGCTAAATATCGTTATGCTGACGCAGGAAATAACATATTTGAATTGGATGCTTACAATGCTCGTGATTTTGGTTTTAATTATCTTTACATAGATAAAAATGAATCCCGCAATGCGGTGTTAAATGATAATAAAGAGCCGGTCCAAATACTACAGTTTATACATTGCGGCGGTAGCTGCGGGTATCCGGGTGGATGCAACAATAAAAGCCCGGATCAGCCCGAGCTTATGGTAAGCATCTCTTCATTGCCGGCAACTTTGTATATTAAGCTGTGGCGCAATAAGCCGGTAACCACGGGTTCTGATGCCGACATGATATTTATTATTGAAATAAGAGCTTGATGAGAAGAAGTAAATTTTTCGCTCGTGTCGCAGGCGGATCTTGCTGGGGTACGCCTGGAGCGGCGTTACCAAATTTTTACACCTTATGGCGGTATAGCAAAAAATTTAGACGACCAATGACGCTATAATAAGTCCTAGGGCTAAATTTTTGTAAAAATTTGGTCCGAATAAATTTACATGCCCAATGTAAATTTATGTCCGCGGAAGGCGACCCCAGCAAGGTCCGCCGTCCGCACTTGAGGCGAAAAATTTACTTCGCCGCTTCGTGCATACTGCATCTATTTTTGGAGATTTATCTTATCTATTTCAGAGCGTAGATCAGGCAGGTCCGCTTTCGCTATTTCCCATATGATATCAAGGTTAACGCCAAAATAGTGGTGAATAAGCCTGTCTCTCATGCCGGCCAATTTCTTCCACGGCACCTTGCTATATTTTAGCATAAGAGCGCTGGAGACGCCCTTTGCCGCCTCACCTATTATCTCAAGGTTTCGCACAACAGCATCCTGGCTCTTCACGTCGATAAAAAACTTTTCAAATGTCAAGCCAGCGAGATAATCTTCTATCCTTTTGATTGCTTCCTTAATATCGCAGAGTAATTCAAAATCGCCTCTTTTAGACATATATAAGGCTCTCTTCTATGGCGCGCGCGACTTCTTTAACTCTAACCGTCTTTAACGCGTCGCGGGTAAGAACATCTGTCTTTCTATGTAACAAACCCTCAAGACGATCGATAAGGTCAAAAAACTTCAATCCGAGCGGTCTCTCAAACTCGATCATAATGTCTACATCGCTCTTATCGGTATACGTATTTTCCGCAAAGGAACCAAATAAGGCAATTCTTCTTACGCCAAATTCCTTTTTTAACCCAGCCGATTCTTTCTTCAGCACCGCAATTATGTTTTCTCGCGTAAGCATATAGACTATCCTCTTGTCATAAATTATATCATACTTTTAAAAAACAACGGAAGATTTTTCGTGCATACTGCCGGTTCGGTAGCCCTCAAGGTCAAGCGTTATATAGATAAAACCCAGTCTTTTAAGCTGATTCGCAATAGAGTCTTTTAGCTTCAACCCGAGCTTCAGATCGTTTCGCGGCAGCTCTATCCTCGCTATAGTATTATGGCACCTTACCCTAACCTGCCTGAATCCGATGCGCCGCATAATCTCCTCTGCCTTGTCTATTCTTTCTAA
>Ga0209777_10002001_pt1 | contig 27884 bp, 15 predicted proteins | sample FrelakmetHBP12HB_FD_187147 | JGI IMG/M metagenome (GOLD analysis project Ga0209777, IMG submission 187147) | Freshwater lake sediment microbial communities from the University of Notre Dame, USA, for methane emissions studies -HBP12 HB (SPAdes)... | ecosystem: Environmental > Aquatic >...
TTCATTGGAGGTAAGACCCTTGACCGATTGTGTACCGTTGGCTAATTCGACGAAGCCCGCCACATTCGGAATCATCACTGTCTCAGTCGATAGAGGCACATGACCGAGACTCCAGTTGCCCGCATTGAACCAGTTGCTCTCGCCCGCCGTGCCCGTCCAGGTGTTGGTCACTATACTGACAAAAACCTGCAATCTGGGGTACGATATCCCTTCATCGATTGCCCAGGTGTTAACAAAATCCCAACCAACAAAACTGGCCTGCGACTTCATCTGCGCTGTCGTAAGCCCCGTCCCGCCATCACTGCTTGACTGTCCCGAGGTCTGCTTATCCCAATAACTATTAGTAACAGTGCCGGTATAGTTATTTCCTACCAGACCGCCAACATTGCTGGACCCGCCCACAGCACCGGCGCTGTAGGATTTATCGATACTGCCCGTATTATACCCAACTAATCCGCCGACAAAAATGCTTCCGCCTACCGCTGCCGTGCTGTAGGATTTATCGATACTGCCCGTGTTATACCCAACTAATCCGCCAACAAGTATGCCTCCGGTTACCATACCCGTGCTGTAGGCATTGCTGATGTTGCCAAAGTTGTACCCCACGAGGCCTCCAACAGGGCCATAACCATTAACATTCACATTCACCAGCCCCACATCATGCAAGTTCGTCCCCTGAACCTGCCCGTACATACCTACGTTACTGGCAAAGAGAATATTGACATTCAGGTTGGAGATGGTGTGCCCTGCACCGTCAAACGCAGAGGCTCCAAGATAGGGAATATAGAATCCTGAAGCAGTAGAAAGGTCTATGTTACCTGTCAGACGGAATTTGTATGTAGGACTGTCTGCGAAGCCGAGAAGATCCTTTATGCCCTGAACGCTGTTGATTTCGTAATAGCCGCCGTTTGGATGGAGGCTTGGATAGTTGGCGATGTTCAGTGTCAGGCCAGGATTAAACCAGTCATTATATTGGGCGTCATAGAGACCGCCAATGGTAAGATAATGACTGCCTTTAATGAGGACATTGTCAATATTATAATGGGAATTGGTGACAGGGCCAGCGTTACGGCCCACCAGACCGCCGACTCCCAAATCACCACTTACATTGCCGGTGCTATAGGAATTGAGTACGCTCCCGTCATTACCGCCCACGAGGCCGCCAACACTATCGTTACCGTTTACACTAACCGAGCTGTGTGAACCATTTATAATGCCATAGTTAAAACCCACCAAACCACCTACATTGTCGGAGCTTCCACTTCCAGTTACCGTACCCGTGCTGTAGGAATTGGTGATATTGCCATCGGGGTTAGTCCCAACCAATGCACCGACCTCGCGTAGACCGGTGATGTTTACATTTGTAAGACCGACATTCTGGATCACCGTGGAGGGACCCGTTCCACCAAAGAGGCCCACATTTTGCGTAGTTGGCAAGTTAATGAAGAGACCGTCGATTGTGTGGCCGAAGCCGTCGAATGTGCCGTTGAATGAAATACCCGTGCCGCCGATGGGAACAAAACCCGTTGCGATATTCCACATTCCCGCTGCCCTTGCTAGCTCGCTCATGTCAATGTTGCCGGCAAGGGTGTAGCTCGCGCCGAGGTCCAGCGCCATCAACTGCAACTGGTGCGCATTGCCAATACTGGTGCTGTATTCGGAGCGGAGGAAGGGACGGGTGTACAGGTCAATATTAAACCAGGTGCCGCTACTGGTGAAATCCCAGCCGCTGAAATTATTGTGATCCATCATCTGGGCGGTCGTCAGACCTGTTACGCCTGAGCCGTCGCCATAGCCCACACCGTTTAACTGGCCGGATGTTTGCTTGTCCCAATAGCTGCCGGTGATACTGCCCGCGTTCTGCCCCGCTAGCCCGCCCTTGAAGCTATACAACCCACTAGTCACCGTGCCCGTGCTGTAGGAATTGGTTATCGTACCCCCGTTGATACCCACCAGGCCACCAACATCGCCAAAGTCTCCGACCGCCGCCGCACCTGTGCTGTATGAACCATCAATGCTGCCATCGTTATACCCCACCAGGCCGCCAACATGTGCTGAACCTACTGCACTACCCATGTTGTAGGAATAGGTGATAGTGCCCGCGTTCTCTCCCACTAGCCCGCCCACATTTTCGTTACCTTCCACTCTACCCGTGTTGTGGGAATTGCTAATGATGCCAGTATCACTTTCCCCCACCAGGCCTCCCACATAAAAACCACCAGGGCTTGTTACCGCGCCCGTATTGTAGGAATTGGTAATATTGCCGGAATTACTGCCCACTAGCCCGCCGACATAATTGCTGGTGCCGTCTACCGTGCCCGTGCTCCACGAACCGTCTATGCCGCCATAGTTATCCCCCACCAGGCCGCCGACTAACGCCTCACCGCTCACCGCACCCGTGTTGTAGGAATTGCTAATAGTGCCGGCAGTATTATTATACCCCACCAATCCGCCTACATGTTGGTGTAAGCCACTAACGTCTCCCGTGTTGTAGGAATTGGTGATTGTGCCAGAGTTATATCCCACCAGGCCGCCGACATTTTCATTACCGGTCACTGTAGTACCCGTGTTGTAGGAATTGGTAATGCTGCCGCCAGTGTTGACGCCAACGAGGCCGCCTACACTACTGCCGCCGCTCACCGAGCCCGTGCTGTAGGAATTAGTGATGGTTCCTTCATTCGACCCCACGAGACCGCCCACAGCGCTATAGCCGTTTACATCGACATTGTTCAGACCCACCCCCGTCAGGGTGCTGCCGGAATTCAACCGCCCGATGAATCCGATGCAACTATTGAAAGGCAGGTTCACTGAAAGATTACTAAGAACCTTCCCAGCACCGTCAAACTCCAATCCGGCAAAGACGGGAATGTACCAGCCGGGCAAGACGTTCAAGTCAAGGTTGGCTGTCAGACGGAACTTATAGCTCGGGTTGTCCACGAAACCCAGCATGTCCTTGAGCCCCTGAGTGCTGCCGATGGTGTAGTAGCCGCCGCTCAACGGCAGGCTGGCGCCATAGCTGTTAATATCCAGCGTCTTCCCGTGACTGATCCAATCCAGGTATTGAGCCGCATAGAGACCGCCTTCGGTCACATAATGAGCGCTGTTGATGGTGATGTTGTCGATGTCGTAGTGGGAGTTGGTGATGGAACCGTCACTACTACCTACGAGACCGCCGACAGAATTGCTGCCGCTCACCGAACCTGTGTTGTAGGAATTGGTAATGCTGCTGCCAGCCTGGTTGAATCCTACCAGGCCGCCGACCCAGTAGCTGCCGCTAACATGACCAGAATTGTTGGCACTGTCGATGCTGCCGTTGTTCCACCCGACCAGGCCGCCGACGTAGCTTTGCCCCGTGACGTTAACATTAGTCAGAGCGACATTCTGGATTATTGCGGAGCTGTCCGCGTATCCAAAGAGACCTATATAGTCACTCGAACGGTTAATATAGAGGCCGTCGATCGTATGGCCGAGGCCGTTAAAGTTACCGCTGAAACTGTTGCCACTGTCGCCGATGGGCACAAAACCTGTTGCGCTATTCCACATGCCGGATGCCCTTGCCAGTTCTCCCATGTCAATGTTTTTAGCAAGGGTGTAACTCGCTCCCAAATCCATCAGCATTAACTGCAGCTGGTGCGCGTTTCTTATCTGTGTGCTGTATTCCGAACGGAGGAAAGGACGTGTGTACCCGTCAACATTGAACCAGGTGCTTTCGAAATCCCAACCGCTGTAGCTCGCCTGCTGCATCATCTGCTCCGTCGTCAGACCTGTACCGCCTGCACTTGTCAGCCGGCCTGATGTCTCCTTGTCCCAATAGCTACTGTTGATTGCACCACCACTGTTATACCCCACCAGGCCACCAAGATCACTACTGCCCGTTACTAAGCCTGTACTATAGGAATTGGTGATAGTGCCCGAAGCGGCATTGTATCCCAGCAAGCCGCCGACATACATGGTTCCATTGACAGCGCCCGTGCTGTAGGAGTTGGTGATGGTGCCATAGCTAAACCCTACAAGGCCACCGACATTATTAATTCCGCTTACGGCACCCGTGCTGTACGAAACGTCTATGCTGCCACAATTCAGCCCCACCAGACCGCCGACATCAACATCTCCCGTACCGGTCACTGTACCTGTGCTGTAGGAAGTGGTTATACTGCCATAGTTTTCCCCCACTAGGCCGCCGACTTCGTAGCTGCCGGTTACCGACCCAGTGCTGTAGGAAGTGGTGATGCTGCCGCTATTCGACCCCACCAGGCCGCCGATATAGTCGCCTGTTCCGGTTACCGACCCAGTGCTGTAGGAATTGGTGATGCTGCTGGAAGTATAGTTGTACCCCACCAGGCCGCCGACATAATCGCTTCCGCTTGCTATCGCCGTGCTGTATGAATTACTGATGCTGCCCTTATTATACCCGACTAGACCGCCGATCGATTGTGGGTTCGCACCGGTTCCTGTCACCGTACCCATGCTATATGAATTGCTGATGCTGCCCATGAATCCGGATGACCGATTGTACCCCACCAGCCCGCCTACGGAAGAGTTGCCGCTTACCGCACCCAAGCTATATGAATTGCTGAGAGTGCCATCATTATATCCGACCAGTCCGCCTACGTTGGCGCTGCCGTTTACCGTAATAATGCTGAAGGAATTGCTGATTATGGCACCAGAACCAGGAGGTTCATAAGCATTATCATTATACCCTACCAGGCCGCCGACATAGCTTTGCCCCGTTACGTTTGCATTAGTCAGACCGACATTCTGGATTATCGCGGAGCTGCCGGTGTATCCGAAGAGACCGATGTAGTTGGTGGTCGGACGGTTGATATAGAGACCGGTGATTGTGTGGCCGAGGCCATCGAAGGCGCCGGTGAATTTGTTTGTGCTGCCTCCGATCGGCCCAAATCCGTACGCCGTATTCCACAGGCCCGCGGCCTGTGAGAGTTCGGACATATCGATGTCGTAATCCATCCTGTAGCTTGCGCCGAGGTTTAGGACCATTAACTGCAACTGGTGGGCGTTGGTAATGTGCGTGCTATACTCGGAACGGAGGAAGGGACGAGTGTTCGTATCGGACATACACCAGGTATTTGCGAAATCCCAGCCGGTATAATTGGCCTGGGCCATCATCTGCACCGTCGTCAGACCTGCACCACCTGCGCTGCTTGACTGGTGGGAGGTATCCTTGTCCCAATAGCTATTGCTGATGGTGCCACCACCTTTCCACCCCACCAGACCGCCAAGATTGCTGCTGCCCGTTACTAAGCCTGTACTGTAGGAATTGGTGATGCTGCCGCTGTACATAACGCCGACCAGGCCACCGACACCGTCAGGGCCAATTACCGTACCTGTACTATACGCGTTGCTGATGCTGCCTCTATTCTGCCCCACCAGGCCGCCGACATCCCAGTTGATTCCGTACACCGTGCCCGTGCTGTAGGAATTGGTGATGCTGCCGGTACTTCCATTATACCCTACCAGTCCGCCCAGATCTTGGTCGCCACTTACAGCGCCCGTGCTATAGGAATTGGTGATGGTGCCGCCCCAATTCTCCCCCACAAGGCCACCGACATTCATATGTCCGCTTACATCGCCCGAGCTACGGGAATTGCTGATGCTGCCCGTGTTATACCCCACAAGGCCGCCGATCTCCGTTGGGCTAGTACCCGTCACTGTACTCTGGTTATATGCAACGTTGATCGTGCCGGCATTCTGCCCCACGAGCCCGCCGACACAGGAAATGCCACTTACATTACCGGAGATTCTGGAACTATAGACAGTCCCGGAATTGAAACCCACGAGTCCGCCGACATAGTTTTGTCCAGTTATATTCGCATTCTCCAGGATGACATGAGCAATATATGCGGAACTGTCCGTATATCCGAACAGACCTACATAGTTGGTTGATGGCCGGTTGATATAGAGGCCGGTGATCGTGTGGCCGGCACCGCTTAAGCGACCATTAAACTTGTTAGTGCTGTCTCCGATTGGCAGGAATCCGGCGCCGCCATTCCAACTCGACGTACCTGTTGCATCGATATTCTGGCGGATTAGGTAATACCCCGTAAGTCCTATGCCTTGCAGGGCGGTTATGTCACCGATCAGGGTATAGGGTGTTTCGTTAGAGGTAAACGAGTCTCCCGCGGCAAGGTTCACCGAGCCGCCAGATCCGGTGGTCATGCTGCCGTAGAGGCCGCTGGTATTCGTGGTAAAAGTCAGGCTCGCGGCATTGCCGCCGCTGTGGGTTATGGCGGCATTCATCTGGATATAGCGGTAGGCACTGAGCGCCAGACTGTGGCTGCTTGTCCAGCTTACCGCATCGTTAACGTTGATGTCGCCGTAGCCGTCGGTAGCGCCCGAACTGCTCAGGATAGTTACGTCTGTAGTTCCCAGATTGTTGCTTAGGGTCGTGCCCGTGATGTCACCACCGCTTGCGGCGATCGTGAAATCCTTTGGGTCGAGGAGCCAGGAACCGCTCCGGCCGAGGGGCGCGCTGGTGTTCACTATAGCCGAATCGCCTATCGATAGATTGTGACCCGAGGTCTCCACCAGACCGCCGTTGCCTGATAACATGCCGCCCCGGGCGCTGATGGTTCCCGCAAATGTCGTATCTCCATCAGACCAGACGATTACCTTGCCGCCGTCGCCCGCATCCAGGGCATCCGCCTTAATAACCACATCTTTGCCCACAGAGGTGGACGCGGCGTTCTGGATGGCTGGATTCTTTCCCTGATAGTCCCCGCCGATCAGGACGGTCCCGCCTCCGTTTCTTCCGGAGGCATCGATGAAGGCGTTGTCTAAAAGTTCAACAGAATTGCCTAGGAGCCGGATGTCGCCGCCCATTCCTTCACTGCCCGTAGCCGAGACAGTACCGGATACGACAGTGGCACCCGTATCACTCTGGATTGTTATCTTTCCGCCCTGGGGGCCGTTGGCGCTGGTCACGCTTCCTGCCTCTAGGGTTGTTTTTTTAGTTGACTTGAAGAAAATTTTACCGTTTTCGCCAACGACGGCGCTGTCTGCGTTGACAATGCCTTTCTGGGATATCAGTCCACCGTAGATCCCCACTTTGCCGCTCTGGGCTATGATCTGCCCAAGATTCAGCGCCCTGTCCGTTGGGGCGCTCACCACGACGGATATGTTTGGATCAAGGGAGTCAACGAGCTGCACGCTCCGCCCCGCCGCAAGGATTACTTCACCTTTTGGTGTATTGATGATCCCGCTGTTCTCGATATCCGGCGCTATGAGATACACATTGCCGCCCGCGGGTGTCGTAATGGTTCCCTTGTTCTTGATGGAACCGGCACCAGCGCCTGAACTGAAATTGTATTTCCCGGCAAGGAAGTCCTGGTTGCTGATGTTCAGAGTAGACACGACAAGCCCGTTCACGTCGACTTTTGCACCGTGACCGAAAAGGATGCCGTTGGGGTTGACAATAAATACCCTGCCGTTCGACTGCAACAGGCCTAAAATCCGGGAGGGGTCCTGACCGATAACGCGGTTAAGGACGGCGCTTGTGCTTCCCTGCTGGGCGAAGCGGACGGCCTCATTCACATTAATGGAAAAACCCTGCCAGTTTATTATCGAATTGGGGCTGTTGGTGACAGTGAGGCTGTTGCCTTTCTTGTCAAAGCTGACCTGGCCATTGACGACCTGCTGCCCGGCGGGCATGGCTAGAACTGTGTTTGCAGTGAAGAAGATCAATGTGATGGCAGAAAGGAGCTTAGTAGCAGATAGGAGAATGCACTTTTGTCTGCGCTGGTTTGTGTTCATTCCGTGCTCCCTAAACTTAAGCGCTCTGCAGATTTCCACTTGCCCGTAAATCACAATGCGGAAACGTAACCACGGATATCAAGCGCCCTCTCTCAAATGCACAAAAATACTTTTCCTACAGGTGTCAAAACATAACGGTCGCCGATACATGCCAGACACCGCTCCATTTCGTGGTGTTCTCGTCAGGAGGATCAACGACAAGACCGTAATCGGCCGACAGCGTAAAATACTTGCCGTCGGTTATGCGTACGCCCGGACCGATGCTGGCGATTTCAATGTGGTCCACCTCGCCTGGGAGCGGGTCTACTCGGGTAACCTCCCCTCTGTCATAAAACACCAGCAGGCGGCACTGAACGGACTTTATCCCGAAGAGATCGCTCAGATTCGGCGTGTACATTTCGACACTTCCGGAATACCCCTTGTCGTTCACAATCTCCCTCTCACGAAAACCGCGGACCGAAGCCGCTCCGCCGATACCGTACTGCTCACCCGATACAAGACGGTCGTTGGTATATTGCCCGTTGAATATAAAACGTCCCTGCCAGTCTCCCGGAAAGACATATTGCAGATTTACTCCGTAGCGGAGCATACTATAACGCGACGGGGCGCCGGCACGGGCCTTATCAAAATCCGACTGCCCGCCTCTTCCGTCCCAGTCGCCCGGCAGGTTCTGTATAAGGCTCAGATAGCCACCCTCACTTAGCTTGTCGAGGGTGTATGTCCCGGCATATGTGAGACTGACGGGATGCACTGTGACATTATTGCCCAGTTGAAATCCTTCCAAATCTACAAAGTTCTCATAAGCCCGGTAATCAAGAGCCAGTGTCACCTTGTGTTCATAATTGCCGATCCTGGTCATGTTCTGATTGTAGTGCAATCCCAGTATCGTTCCCTTACCGCTCAGGTTCATACTGTTTGAGGCGACGCTTACCTTACCGGAATTCACGTCGGAATAAGCGGCGATCAGGTCTACGGATGACCCTAAGGAATAGAGAGGCACGTGATAACCCGCGCTGTAGATATGGACATCGTTGAGGTTCTCGGGAGAGGTGATGTACTGAAGCGACATAATATGGTCCAAGTTGAAGAGATTCGCGTGCTGCAGGAGGACACCCGTGCGCGTGCGACCGGTATCCTTGTCTCCCGAATTGTCTGCCGTAATGCCTACCTTCCAGGGCTTCTCGTCCCTTACGGCAATCGCGGCGTCAATTTCATTTTCTTTAGCGCTGTTCTTCAATTGAAGGTCTATCTTCTTCGCAGGATTCTCATTTGCAAGTTTAAGGCTGCGGGAAATGGCATTGAGATTTGGAACCTCGGCCGGACGGAGTGCTGGCAGGCTTCTCAAGATATTCTTCTCATCGAAGAACTTGTTGCCCTCAACATCAATCTTGCCGACATGGTTCTCAATGACCTTCAACCGGACGACGCCTTTTTCAAGCTCCTGCTCAGGAAGTATCACCATAACCGTGGTATAGCCGCGATCGCGGTAGCTCTTTTCCAGCGCTTCTATTGCTTCCTGCACTGTAGCAAAATCTTTGTCGCTTCCGGTAAACGGGGCAAGGATGGATGCAAGTTTTCCCGCCGGTATGAGCGTATTGCCTTCGACCTGGTACTTCTCAATGTTAAAACGCGGTACGGCGACCTGGCTCTCGCCCACTGCGAATGAGCTTAATGAAACCAACAGGACGGTTGCAGTTAATGCAACTCGAAAAACGAGTTTCAGCCCCATCCGGCTCATAGAGGGTATTCTCCGACAGTTAAACTAAACTTATCGAACATGAATGCCTTTTTCGAAGAAACGACATCTTCACGATAGTACAACTCGACGAACTGATTTTTTCCGTTATTTTGATACCCGCGTTGAAATGATCCGGTAACGCGAGCTTAAAGCAGTCATCCTCAACCCAAACAAATCATTGCTGTCATGGGGCTAAGGCTGGAACCATCCTGTTTTGTCTTGATTTCCATGGAAATCCATGCTGCTTTCGGGCAGCCCGACTATCTTCAGGACCTAAAAAGTGGGACGCTAACGACCGGACATTGATTCCTTTGCCTGAGATAACGCTGCTAATGTAGAAATGGCTGATTCTCTTCCGCTCATTCGGCTCAAGAATCACTTTGATGCGTAACTACGCATAAGCATTTTTGCAATGCGTAGTATTGCGCAAAAGAACTTTTTTTACAGCAATCAAATATTGGCAGGAAAATGGCATCATGACAATGCCATTATGAAAGGGTGGAAATATAGGAGCGGAGGTTCACCTTTTGCGAGAGTATGCCGAACTTGTCGCGGATGTGATGCCTATGATGGTTCACGGCATTCGAGGAGATGTTCATCAATCGAGCAATCTCCTTTGTCGGCATTCCTTCCCGGATCAGATTGGCAACCTTGATCTCCGTGGGAGTCAGGTTCACGAATTTTGATGACAGTTTAAGTGAAAATGGTGAAATGATATTTTTCAAGTTTGAATCGAGGATTTCCAGTATTGTACTGCTCTCGGAATCGAGATTCTTAGTCTTTAGCCTCTCCAGATGGGGGGAAAGGAGATGCTTGACATTGCTCAAAACCTTCTCTTCCAGTTCAGCCTTGTCTTCTTCGCGCTGTTTCAGCAGAACCTTCAATGCCGCGTTTAGTTCCTCAAGCTTTTCTGAATAGAGATGCAGTTCCTTCGTTTTTCTTTTCAACCCCGTTTCGGCTTGTTTACGTTCCTTTATCTCGCTGATAAGCTGCCTGTTCTTCTCGAAGAGTTCTGCTGTCCTCTCCTTCACAGTCCGTTCCAGTATTTCCTTCGCACGCACCTGGTCTGTTATATCCCTGAAGGAAATCTGTATGACTCTGCAGTTATCGTATGTGATGATGCTGCCAGTGATCTCCACATCGACAATGGTTCCGTCTTTTCTCAATATGACGCTATTGTGCGGGAAACCATGACCCTCATTGAAAATATTCTTTAATACCTTTACAGTACGTCTTATGCCAAGCGCCGGGCAGAGCTCCTTATAATAATTCATCCCCAAAAGTTCTTTTCTCTTGTAACCGAAAAGTTTCTCGGCCCTGTTGTTCGCTTCCAGGACGCTTCCTCTCTCATCTGCCAAGAGTATCGCATCGCCGGCATTCTCCAATATAGCGCGATATTTTTCTTCTGACTTTTTCAAGACTTCTTCTTGACGCTTGCGCGCAGTGATATTGCGGGCCATGCCAAGGAGGCCTATCACTCTTCCTCCCTCGCGGACCGGCCTTGAATGGACTTCGATATTCTGTACCTCTCCATCGACATCCGTATAGCTAAGTTCGTACGGTACTCCATCCTCGCCTTTCATCACTCTCCGGAAGTTTTCCTTGGCCAAGTCATGGTACTCCGGATCAATGATATCAAGAAAATGTAATTGATAAAATCGTTCTGCCGTGATTCCATATCTTTCTGTAATGATTTTGTTCACGTACGTAAAGTATCCGCCGGTATTCAACGCGTAGACACCATCGCTCATGTTATCAAGAATGCGAGATTGATATCTTGCGACTTCCCCTTCAGCATGGGAAGAAGTCCGCTTCTGCTTATTTGGAGATCTCGGCCCGATTCCCAGTTTTCTCTTTATGTGACGCTCTATATCCATGGTCCTTTATCAGATTGCCATCCACCGAGCTTTATGGAAGAGTTACATCGAGTTCTGTCATTGGAAGTTTAGCTATTCTCGCCGAAAAATACAACCTTTAAGTAATACATGCCCTCTTTTTCTGATTGTAGACTTCAAAGAGAAATCGTGATAATTAAGTGGCACCTCAGAATATAAACTATGCAAAATTCCCATTTCCTCTACTGGGCGGGGTTCTGCAATCATAATCTTCATTTAATCGAGAAATTTTGAGCATGAGAGATGAATCCAAAACCAGAAAACAGCTTATCGATGAATTGATTTCGTTGCGCCGCCAGGTCTCAGAATTCGAAAAATCCGACGACGCCCATAGACGGACACGATCCGAACGTTTGATGGGCGCGGCAACGGACATCACGGAGCGAAAGCAGGCGGAAAATTCTCTTCAAAAAAGCGAAGAGCTTTACCGGATCCTGACGGAGAAATCCTTCGCCGGCGTCTATGTGGTTCAAGACGGCAGGTTCTGTTTCTTTAATTCCAATGCCGCCTCTTATACAGGGTACACCCCAGAGGAATTAATTGGAAAAGAATCAATGAGTCTCGTCCATCCGGAAGACAGGGAACGGCTCAAAAAGGACGGCATAACGATGCTTCGGGGAGAGCGCGCGTTACCCTATGAGTTCAGAGTCATAACCAAGGACGGGAGAACCATATGGTTCATGGAGACGGTGACTTCCATCCTCTGGAACGGAAGGCGTGCAGTCTTGGGGAACTGCATGGATCTTACAGAGCACAAACGGATGCAGGAAGAGATTCATTCTCTCTCGATGAGAGATCAACTTACTGGATTGCACAACAGGAGGGGTTTCTTAGCACTTTCTCAGCACCAATTGAAGTTCTCAGATAGGCACAAAAGGGATATGCTGCTGTTTTTCGCCGACATTGATGGTATGAAATGGATAAACGATACGATGGGTCATGAAGCAGGCGACAAAGCTCTCATTGATGTGGCAGCAATCCTCAAAGAAACCTTCAGAACCTCGGATATTATAGCACGCATCGGGGGGGATGAATTTGCGATTCTCGCAATGAACACGAGCGAAATATCTCCGGAAATCATCATGGCGCGGCTACAGCATCAGATCGATGCGCATAACCGCAACGGCGACCGCCGTTATGAAATATCAATAAGTATGGGTGCTGCATACTATTACCATGAAAACCCCTGTTCCCTCGATGAACTTATGATACGGGCGGATAAACTTATGTACGCGCAGAAAAAGAGTAAGGATCGCAGCAGGTCTGCACGCGCTTAATAGATCGGCTTCGCCGTGTCCCCGATTTTATTGCCGCTTGTGCCTAATCTACTTCCCCCAGTGCCTTTGACATCTACAATTCCTATTCGTCAAAAAGCATCGTCACCTCGTAGTACGTACCGTGACTCTTGAAGGAAACGGTGTTACAGATATTTTTTGCAAGTTTAATCATCTTGGCGTTATGCGACATTATCTCTGCGGTAAAACCGCGGAGACCGCCCGCTTTGGCATATTCCTTCATGCGTTCCTGGAGCGCCTTGCCTATTCCCGTTCCCTGCCAGCCAGGTAGGATCATGTAGGCGACTTCCGCTGTGTTTGTCGAGGGATTGACGAAATAGCAGGAACTGCCCACAATTTTTTCATTTTCGCGGGTGCCGGCGACGGCGAGAAATGCAACTTCAGTGTCATAGTTGACGTTGCACAAGAACTGGGCTTCGGATACGGAGAGCGACTGCAGACTCCTGAAAAACCGTGTGTATATATCCTCGCTGCTCATGCTGTAGAAAATATCCTGCAACCCTGCGACATCACTGGCGCGCGCCGGGCGGATCAGTATGCTGGCGCCGTTCCTGATCATGACCGTGCGTTCCTCTCCCACAGGATAAGCGATAGAACTTTTCAGCATCTGTTCGCGTGGCAGATAGCCCAGATGTTTGGCCTCTTCCAAGAGCGCGGGACGGAATTCGGGGTGGGCGATTTCAATCAGAGAAATTGCGCGCTCACGGATGGACTTGCCGAAAAGATAGGCTATTCCATACTCGGTGATTACGTAGTGTATGTCGGAGCGCGCGACAGTGACGCCTTCTCCCTCCTTGAGCAACGGGCGGATACGCGATGTCTTCCCGTCATCCGTTGTAGAGGGAAGACAAACGATGGGCTTGCCACCTGCGGCATAGGTCGCGCCGTGAATGAATTCCGGCTGTGTGGAAACCCCGCTGTAAAACTCTCCTTGAAATTGGTCAGCGCAGATCTGGCCGGTCAGGTCAACTGCGAATGCCTGCGTAACCGACACCATACGCTTCTGCTGGGCGATAAGGCGGACGTCACTCACATACTCGATGGGATGGAAGGAGAACATCGGGTTGCGGTCTATGAGGTCGTACAAGCGGCGCGTGCCGAGGCAATAACTGGCCACGATTTTCCCGCGGTGCATCGATTTCTCAACTCCCGTAATGATACCCTCTTCAATCAGAGGAATGATCGAATCCGTTATGACGTCCGTATGTATTCCCAGATTTCTCTTACCCTTAAGATATTTGAGTGTCTCATTGGGAATGCGCCCTATGCCGATTTGCATGGTGGAGCCGTCATCAATAATGCTCGCTATGTAGCGGGCAATCTTTTCCGCCACGGCATCAGCGGGTTGATGCGTGTATTCTATTACCGGTGTTTCAACCAACACAAGGTGATCTATATTATCCATGTGAAGGAATGTATCACCCAGAGTAAAAGGCATATGAGGATTTATCTCAGCGACGACTTTCTTGGCCTTCTGGGTTGCTGCAGATGTGACATCAATGGAAACTCCAAGGCTGACATACCCATATTCATCGGGAAGGGAAACCTGAATCAACGCCACATCAATTGGAATACGGCCGTTTTCAATCAGTTGGGGCACCTGTGCGAGAGAAATAGGCACGTAGTCCGCTGCCCCCTGCGCCGTGGCGGCGCGCATGTCGCTGCCTACGAAAAAGGAGCGGTGCCGGTAGTGGGTCATGGGTTTGTCATCTTCATGGCGCACCGCGCCAGTGGTAAGAAAGTGGCAAAGCTGGACATCCGGCGGCGGCGGGTTGAGACGCTCCAAGGCGCCAACCAGCGACAGCGGTGTGGCGCAGGCAGTGCCGACAAATACGCGATTGCCGGGCTTTATGCACGATATGGCCTGATCGGCAGTCACGATTTTGCGCTCGTAACGGGCTAAGGTGGGATATCGCTCTGCGATGCTGTTTCGCATATTAGCTATCCTTCTTTGTCTCTCATTAATTAAGCGCCCTTTCTCCGGCATGATCTATCTCGATGATATTTAATAAACGAAAAAAGGAATCCAGTACAGCAATAAATTCTTCCATTTTTCCATTCTTCCGTGCCAATAAACCGGGCACAGGCGACGATGTGCTGGCATTGTTCTGTTCGGATGCAAGAATCAAAAAGTCTTGCGCAAACTGCTATAATGATTTAAAGTCAAGCCGCATATGGATTAGGATTACGACAAGGTTTACGAGGAGAAGTTATCCTGCTTGGGCACAACATCTATTTTCCGAAAGATTAACGAGGAAGGTAAACATGTTCCGAAAACACCGATTGCTTAAATTAATGGCATTGTTGATGCTGGCGGGTATTTTTGCCTGTAGCCAGGAGACACGCAAGCCGGAGAAAGTGGTAGCCGTGATCAACGGATGTGAAGTTACACATGATGAAGTCCTGCGTCAGCTAAAGGCAGAGGTTGATACTACAGACGATTATAAGCTCACGAGGCAAAGCAAGGACAATTTTCTCGACTACCTGATACAGAAACAGGTTTTAATCCAGGAGGCCAAAAGACTCAAACTCGATACGAAGGAGAAATTCATCAGTGCCATGGAACGGTACTGGGAATCTGTCCTCATCCGTGACCTCATGGAGATCAAGGGAAATGAGATCTTATCAAAGGCAATCGTCTCTGAAGAAGAAATAGAAACCCGGTACAGAAGCATATTGGCCTCCGGCAGGAAACTGCCGTCTCTGAAAGACAGCCGGCCATTGATAACAAGTGAAATAAGGGAGGAGAGGAAGACGAGGCTCTTGAAGGAGTGGGTTGACGACCTAACCAAGAGGGCTGACGTTAAAATCAATCGTGAATTGCTTCATGAGGATTAGGAAAGGATAGCTCAATGATGCGGAATGGTCTCGAGGAAAGAAGAAAGGATTGGTTCATAAGGAAGGACTTTCAACTGGGCATTATCCTGAAATTCTGCCTGATAGTGTTATTAGGTACGGTAATCTCCACCGTGCTGCTGCTATTTTTCTCACAGGACTCGCTGACCTCCACGTTCAGGGGATCGCACCTGGAGATCCGGACGACTGCCAGGGTAATCCTTCCGGCCATCATCTACACGAACCTGATAACCCTCGTCTTGATTACCATCGCCACCATCATGGTGACACTCTTCATTTCCCACAAGCTTGCTGGCCCTCTTACAAGATTCGAAAACGAAATCGGCGAAATCGGCGAAGGCAAATTGGACAAGGATATCAGGCTGCGAGCGGATGATCAGATTGTGCCAATAGCCGACAACCTGAATCTAATGCGGCAGAGTCTGCGCGGAAAGATCATGGGAATCCGTGAAGATCTCGAAGGGATCGCCGGCCTCGCAGCAGATGGGGAGGGAAACGTAAAGCTGGTCAATGAGATAGATAGACTGCGGCTCAAGATCGACTCAGAATTCAAATCGTGACAGAGAAAGTTGTTGCTGCCCTTTCTGCATTGATGAAAAGAAAGTTGCTAATCATATCAGTACTGGCGATCCAAGCGTTCACGAACCTCTTCCTTGTACCATCACCGGCCCGGAACGAGGAGATCGCTGCCCCCAGAGGCTGGCAAACCCTGGAGACCAGGCATACTGTCATCAAGTACAAGACAGCAGAGGACTTGAAAAAATTTGACGAGGCGGTGGTTTACAGTCCTGCGGACACGAACATAAGGTGGCTCTATCTGGGTGACACAACTGACCTGGTTGATAAGATTCGAAGCAAGACCGATGCGATCTTCGAAAGAGTGCAGGAAATTCTTGACATGAGAAAGTCCATGAAGAAGGTGACTATCCAAATTCATGGCGACAAAGACAGTTTCCAAAAAGCCTTCCATAGCATCAGCGAAAAATACAAATCCTACCGCGCCGGCTACATTTTCGAGTATAATTCTATCTTCATCAACGTTAACGATGTTTATGCCGGAATGCTCGCCCATGAGATGGCGCATGCCATCATAGATCACTACATGACGGTCAGGCCGCCGTCGGCGACTGCAGAAATACTGGCACGATACGTGGACGGTCATCTGACGAAGTAAAGCATTCATACCCGTACGAGGACTGCATCCTTTTTTTCAGGATGGGGGATTTCTAGCTTTATCATAATTCTCCCTTGCCAATGCGCTGAGCAGAAGACGAGAGCGAAGAGTAAGTAACCGAGAAACGCACCGATATCTGGATGTTCAATGACGCGAGGGCTTGCTTTAGATGTGCCGTCCTTCCAAAATGCAACTATTTTTAGTTGCAATTCTGGAAATAACATGATACAATTATACTATGTCGAAGCAGGAGAAACTGATCCGGAGATTCTTATCAAAGCCCACAGATTTCACTTGGGACGAGGCAATCACTCTTCTTCGCATCTTCGGCTATAAGATATCAGCGGCAGGTAAGACCGGTGGCCCTAGGGTGAAGTTCGTTCATCCGGTTCTGCCCATCATCAGCCTGCATAAGCCACATCCAAGAAAAGTAATGAAAAGTTATCAGCTTGACCAAATCGAGGAATTTCTGGTCGGGGAGGGTTTAATTAATGAAGAATGACATGATGGAATATAAGAATTATTTAGGCTCTGTCCGTTACAGTGAGAAGGATCAGATTCTCTATGGTAAGGTAGAAGGTATTCGTGCTCTTGTAAGTTACGAAGGAAATGACATTAGCTCACTTAAAAGAGCCTTCGAGGAAGCCGTGGACGATTACATTGAGACCTGCTGCAAAGAAGGCAGGGAGCAAGAGGTCACATTCAAGGGATCTTTTAACATTCGTATTCGGCCAGAAATCCATCGAGTTATTGCTATGAAGGCTGCAAGTCGGGGAGTTTCTTTAAATAAATATATTGCCGAGATTCTTGATAGAGAAACAGCTGTGACGAAGTCTGAGCTAGTCGTTCGCAGACATCTACCCTCAAACAGGCTGGTTGGTTATGGCACTTTCCATGTTAGTAGGGCTAAAAATAAAGTATCCGGGAAGGCTGCTACCAAAAAAGTCGCCTTTTCGATATCTGGAGAAAACATCAAAAAAAGACTCTCAATAAAGAGCAAGAAAAAAACATCTAAAAGCACTATGGTTGAAGAACACTAAAGCGCACTGTTTCGAAGATTAGAGATAATTCTATTCTCTTTTGAATTATATATCCACGTGATTCTCTTAACGCAAAGAAAATGGTTCAACATGAAAGAATGGTTGACCTCCACCCAGCTAAAATCATCTTGGTAGTAGAAGGAGTTTAATGATGATGAAAACCGCTAACGTCTCACTTAAAGTGCAGTAGGAGAAAACATACGAAGATCGCCTAATCTTTGTTTTTAAAGATAACACATATTATTTCAGTAACCATTAACATACAAACTTCAAAAAATTATTTAGTAGTTGTAACCCTCCCCTCTCCCCCCGGTTTCAAACAGAATGGTAGAACGAGCTGGTGCTGTGTAATTCGCGTAAAGATTTTGCCCCAAAAATGAGTTTTCCGAGTTTGCAGACGAGTCAATGATTATAATCAGAGATCATCCTGATCCGGATTATTTCTATAGCGTAAATCCTCCTGCTAACTAAACGCTTCACGAGCTTGAATTTATAATCAGCGATAACTGAGGTGATGAAAAAGGGGTAGCAATAGGGTAGCAAAAAAACTTCAATGGGTTAACTGTGTTAGCTAACCACTAGAAATTTTTGGAGCCGATGGCCAGAATCGAACTGGCGACCTACTGATTACGAATCAGTTGCTCTACCGGCTGAGCTACATCGGCTCTGCTTGCGAAGTCAATGATGAAAGTTGTCAATTTGCAGTGAATCGTGACATGAGACTTATGACCGATAATTGATTCATTTATATTAACGCACTCCCCCTGTCAAGATTTTAAGATACTGAAACCTTTACTTTGTCACTTAGACGAAAAGAAGACGGGAATGACAGATGGGAGAAGATTGCCGCGGCCCTTCGGGATTCGCAATGACCATATCCGGCAGGCCTGAAGGTCTGCACTACTCGCCTAAATCGGAATGTCTTTAACACAGGATTCCCGCCTGCGCGGGAATGACAAGGGTGGGAGCCTTCTTTGCCTTGACTTTCGAAATGCCTTTGGTATTATTCGGCAGACTCTGAGGGGTTACCCATGAATGAACGTCTTAAAAAGATCCTTTCCATGTCGCCTCTGAAAATAACACTGTTTGTCATATTTATCGCCCTTGTCATGTTTTTTATTGACGTACCCTTCCTCCGGTTTATGGAACTGAAGGCCCTTGATCTGCGAATGATCTCCAGGGGAAAACTCCCGGTAGGAGGAGAAACGGTGATCGCCGCAATCGATGAAAAGAGCTTGAGCGAACTAGGACGATGGCCGTGGCCCAGAACAACCATAGCCAAACTTGTTGATAAACTGAAGGGATACGGGGCAAAAGCCGTGGGGTTCGATATTGTTTTTTCAGAACCCGATCAAAATTCCAGCCTCAGTGCTATTGTCGATCTTACAAAAGAGGTCAAGAAAATCGGGATTAAAGACAAGCGGGTGGAGGGGTTGCTTGACAATAAAAGGCTAATAGCCGATACCGATGCGGCTCTGGCTAAAGCGATAAAACGTGCAAAAAATGTCACCCTCGGTTATTTCTTTCTCAAATCAAGCAAGGAAGCCGAACATATCGGTGGAAAAGAGATCGTGGCGGCGGAGGAAAATATCGCCAACTCAAGATATCAGATGATACAGGGCGAAGCGGAACCTGACAAGTCGGCTTTGATTAGTGTTACGGGATTTTCGGCAGTCACAAATCTCAAACCACTGAGTGACGCTGCGGAAAATAGCGGCTACTTCAACGCATTTCCTGACAGTGACGGAACGATCAGGCATTCCCCCTTTGTCATCAAATTCCAGGACAACTACTATTCACCTCTAAGCCTGGCCCTGCTGATGCAATATCTGGACTGGCCGTCGCTTACTCTGAATACGGCAAAATTTGGCATTGAGGGGATCAAGATTGGTAATATTAACATCCCCACCGATGAGTATGGAAGGATTCTGATCAATTATTTGGGACCGGGGCGGACGTTCCCTCATTACTCAATTTCCGATATAATTAAAAATCGACTCTCCCCAGATACCTTCAAAAACAAGATTGTGATCGTGGGTGCCACTGCCATAGGCATTTATGATTTTCGCATAACGCCTTATAGCATCGTATATCCCGGTGTGGAAATACACGCGACGGCAATCGATAATATCCTGCATAACAATTTTCTGTATCGTTCCTTGGGGACGCAGCTTCTCGACGTTTGCGCAATCGTTTTCTTCGGCCTTCTCATAGGCATCGTCGTTCCGAGGGTCAAGGCGGTTCAGGGAGTGCTCCTGGGCCTGGTCATAGTTACTGCTTTCGTGCTAACCAACGCCTTCATCTTTGCGCGCTTCAATACATGGCTGAACTTAATTTACCCGGTCCTCACGATGATGCTCATCTATCTCGGCATCACTGTTTACCGCTACATTACAGAAGAGCGGGAGAAGAAGAAGATACGCGGCGCGTTCCAGTATTACCTGACAGCCTCAGTCATCAACGAAATGCTCGAAGACCCCTCTAAGCTTAAGCTTGGCGGCGACAAGAAAGACCTGACGGTTCTCTTTTCCGATATCAGGGGATTTACGACTATATCGGAAAAGATGACGCCTGAGGCCCTCGTACATTTATTAAATGAGTATCTGACGGCAATGACCAATATAGTATTTAAGTACGATGGACTCCTGGATAAATACATGGGCGATGCCATCATGGCCGTATTCGGCGCTCCTCTTGATCAGCCGGACCACGCTCTCCGTGCATGCAGAACGGCCCTCGGCATGATGGAAGAATTGAAAAAACTGCAAAAGAAATGGGCTGAAGAAGGCAAACCTGTCCTCAACATCGGTATTGGAATCAACAGCGGCGACATGGTAGTCGGTAACATGGGTTCGGATATGCGCTTTGACTATACAGTCATGGGCGACATGGTGAATTTAGGTTCCAGGCTGGAAGGAATTAATAAGGAGTATGGCACTAACATAGTTATCAGTGAATACACGTATGCCGCAGTCAACGACGCTCTTTACTGCCGGGAACTCGACTCGGTCCGGGTTAAAGGCAAGAAACTTCCTGTTAAGATCTATGAACTCTTAGGCGAAAAGAAAGACGCTGAAATCTGGGGAAAAGCCGTCAGTCTCTTCGAAGAGGGACTATCAAAATACAAGCAGGGCCTTTGGGATGAGGCAATCGCGGCTTTCGGGAAGGTCCTTGAAGTAAGACAGGACGATGCACCCGCAAAACTGTATATTGACAGATGTGAGGAACTTAAAAAGAACCCGCCTGAAGGCCAATGGGACGGCGTATTCGCGATGACGAGAAAATGATTTCCATAACGGCAGGGGGAAGACGTAGTGCAGACTTTCAGGTCTGCTGTGTCACCACTTAAATATAGTGCGTACCTTTAGGTGCGCTATTTCAGCAGGACTAAAGTCCTGCACTACGAAAAATCCCCCTCAATCCCTCTTCAAAAAAGGGGGCTTTCGAAGCAGAGGGGGGTAATCTTATAAGGAATGACGAGATGTAGTGCGTACCTTTAGGTGCGCTATTTCAGCAGGACTAAAGTCCTGCACTACATACAACTATGAACACCCCCTTTGCACAGGGGGTAATCTTATAAACGATTATGGCGCTAAGAGACGATCAGAAATATAGAAGCTGGGTAGAGGTCGACCTCGACAATTTCACCAGGAACTGGAGCGAGATGAAACGGCTGGTCGGCCCTGACGTTAGAATTCTTCAGGTAGTCAAAGCGGATGCATACGGCCACGGCGCGATCGAGATTTCCAATGTCGCCCTGAAGAATGGCGCCGCGCTTCTGGGCATTGCCAATGCAGACGAAGGTGTGCAGCTGCGCGTCAGCAATATCACAGCCCCTATCCTGATTCTGAGCCCCTCCACCGGTTCTGAGATCGATGAAATCATCAAGTACAATCTGATGCCGTCTGTATCGGATATCAGCTTCGCCCGGGAACTTCAGAAAAAAAGCAAGAAGACGGATACAAGGACGACCATCCACATAGAGGTGGACACAGGAATGGGTAGAGGCGGGACGATTCAGCAAGAGGCATTTAAGATGATCGAAGAAGTCCTCGCATTTCCGAATATCACAATCAAGGGCATATTCACTCACCTGTCGTCCAGTGAAACGATGGATGCGTACAACACAATGCAGTGGGAACTCTTCAAAGAGCTCCTGGATAAACTGGAGAAACACCAGATCCGGATTCCCGTCAAACACATGGCAAATAGTGGGGCAATCCTCAATTACCCCCTGTTTCATCTGGATATGGTGCGGCCGGGGCTTATGTCTTATGGCATATATCCCGGACCGGAAACTATAGCAAAGGCGGATCTGGCACCTGTAATGAGTTTTAAGACGAGGGTGGTACTAATTAAGGAGTTTCCCAAAGGATACAGCATCGGATATGGCCGGTCTTATATAACGGGTAAACCGACAAAGATAGCTACTATACCGGTCGGATACGGTGACGGATACGGGCGCATCCTATCCAATCAGAGCGAGGCGCTCGTCGGGGGAAAGCGCGCCCCCGTAGTCGGCAACATCTCCATGGACATGTGCACCATCGATGTGAGCCACGTAGACAACTGCCGGATCGGTGATGAGGTGGTCCTGATGGGCGGCCAGGGCCATGAATACATATCTGCCGATGAGATCGCGGGGAAGGTACAGACCATCAGCTATGAAATTCTATGCGCCTTAGGTAAACGGGCGCCAAGAGTTTTCTTGTATAAAGGGAAACCTAATAGCGTAGAGCCCCGATTGCGGAGGATCTTTATTCCCGACGAAGAAAAATCCATCGCCAGGATTGACGGTATTATCCGCCACTGCTTTCAGGCGAGGGCCCACGATGAAGAACTGGGAGATGCCATATATTACGAGATGTTTGAAACCCTCTTTGGCAAAGAAGACCGCCAGTTGGAGCTGAGGACCAATTTCAAGTATGATATTTCTATAAATGACTTTTCAAAGGAAGAGAGGTTGTCAGACGCTAGAACGGCTGAGTACTTCAAGGTTTCGACTCATGTCGAATATATGAAGGCTATAAAGAATCCTTTCTTCATGATAGGCTGCGCCCTGAACGATGAACAATTGGCCTCTTTCTTCAACGATAAGAGATGCGAGTACCGGTGGCTCTTAAGCAGAGGGGATGATCCGGTTACGGAGAAGGATTTCAAAGTTGCCGGGGTGCGGATAGACAACGAAGACGTGCCGATAATCAGGACCGAAAATACCGAAAGAGGCTATGAGGTCTGGTGCGGCGATGACAGGCTGAGAAAGAAGATCAATAAGCTTGCCAAGGTGGAGATCGAGATCGTTACTAAGAAATCCAAGAGCAGCAATACTTTCTCTGTCTATATCGTATACCCCACCAGGGGTCTTGACATTTCCTTTAATTACGAGGGAGTAAAATTCAAATATGTAAAAGAGGTCGGCTTCTTTGCAGGGAGGCAACCGTATCCGGAGGTTATCCGGAAACAGGGAAAATCCATCAGGCTTCGCACCAGCGACGATGAATGGATCTTCCCCAACAGTGGTGTGACTTTTTTCTGGGATTTTTGATTTTATGAAAAAGCTAAGAGTTGGCATCATATCAGGCGGCATGTCCTCGGAGAGGGAAGTTTCACTGAATAGCGGCAGGAACGTCTATGATAACCTTGACACTGAACTCTACGAAGGCAAACCTATATTCATGGATGATCGGGGAAGCCTGTGGGTGATCACGTGGCAACTCGTTTCTCAAAACACCACCGTTGACATATCGGAACGTTTGGCAAAGGAGGCGCGCAAAATATCATACGAGGACCTGAAAAAGGAGATCGATTTTGCCTTCATATCCCTGCACGGAAAGTATGGAGATGACGGGTGCATCCAGGGTCTTCTAGAACTCTTAGGAATACCCTACACAGGCCCCGGGATACTGGCATCAGCCCTGGGCATGGACAAACATATGCAGCAGACACTCCTAAAGGCGGAGGGGCTGAGTACACCGGACAGCATCATCGTCCACGAAAGGGAGTGGATGGAAAATAAAGAAGATGTCAAGAGGAGAATCACCGAACATTTTACATTCCCTGTTTTTACAAAGCCTACGAGGGAAGGTTCAAGTGTAGGCGTTACGGGCGTCAAAGATGAAGATTCCCTCGAAAAAGGGATCGAAGATGCCCTTAAATATGATAATGCAGTTCTGGTCGAGAAATATCTCCAGGGGATAGAATTTTCGTGCATCGTTTTGGAAGAGGATGGCGAAGCCAGGCCGCTCGATCTTACGGAGATTTACCCGCAAAGCGAATATTACACCTATGACGACAAGTATATGCCGGGGAGGTGCAGGAAGTTTACCCCACCCAAAAATATTCCCTCGGATGTTGTAGAAAAAATCAAGGCGGAGGTCCTCAAAGCCTACCGTGCATTGGGGTTCAGGTCGTACGGACGCATCGATGGCTTTCTGACAGAAGATGGTCGGATACTAATCACGGACCCTAATTCCTCATCAGGTATGGCGCCTTCCTCATTCTTCTTTGAACAGGCCGCATCCATGGGGATGCTTCCGACAATGATCATATCCAAACTGATACAGAACGCTATCAAAATCCACCAGGAACAAAAGGGTCCATTATAAGAGTCTCGATACGTTCATCGCAGCGCGCCGGCAAGCTGATAAGCTAATAATAGTTCGCAACAACCCAGGAAATGACTTTACAGGAAAACAAAACATTATTATAGTCCGCCTTCAAACGTGACTTAAGGAGGATCAGTCTGTCCGTGGAAGAAAAAAGCCCCCAAAAGCTCAGGGTTGGTATTATTATGGGAGGAGTATCCTCTGAGAAAGAGGTTTCTCTTGAGAGCGGCAGAAATATCTTCAATAAAATTGATCGCAAGAAGTACGATCCCATTGCCATATTCATGGATAGCAAGGCCGCCTTCTGGGAAATACCGATAAAGCTCTTGATGCGAAACAGCACGAAAGACATTGAGGAGGACCTATCGGAAGAAGCGAAATATATCCCATATGAAATGTTGAAGACCCGGACGGATTTTATCTACATCGGCCTGCACGGCAAGTACGGTGAAGACGGATGCTTGCAGGGCCTGCTGGAGCTTCTCAACATCCCCTATACAGGCTCAGGGGTACTGGGGTCCGCCTTAGGGATGGATAAATATGTGTGCAGAAAGATACTGGCGGCAAGCGGAATCGATGTACCGAAGACATTGCCCGTTTTCAAACGCGAGTGGCAACCCGAAAAGAAAAAGGAAATTCTTGACGCCATTGAAAAAGACATCCGGTTCCCCTGTGTCGTAAAACCTACGCGTGAAGGATGCAGCACGGCCGTGAAAAAAGTAGTTTCGAAAGAAGGCGTACCATCTGCCGTGGAAGAAGCATTTCATTGGGACAACACGGCATTGGTTGAGGAATTCATAGACGGCATTGAGGTAACCTGCGGAGTCATCGAGGATGATCAACCCTTGGCACTGACTCCTTCTGAAACCATTCCTACCGATGACGTCCTTTCCCTGGAGGACAAGTTTCTCTATGGTCAGGGCGAAAACAAGACACCGGCCAGAGTTCCGGAAGATATATTGCAGAAGATCAGAGACACAGCCGTTGCAACCTTTTCTGCCCTTGACCTGAGAGGTTATGCAAGAATCGATATGTTCGTAAGAAGAGATGGCAGGGTTGCCGTCCTCGAACCGAATACCCTCCCCGGCATGACGCCCTCCACCGTCCTTTTCCACCAGGCGGCGGCCTCCGGCATTACCCAGACAGAGTTCATTGACAGAGTGATTGCTTCATCGCGGAAGGCTCATGAAAAGAAAAGAGGGCCTCTATAAAGAAAGAGGGTCTTTGATCCACGCCATTTCGAACTCATCCTCCATGTCATTTCCAACGCAGTGAAAAATCTATTGCACTAGTGCAGACCTTCAGGTCTGCTGAATCAGGTATATCGAAGGAGCAGGACTAAAGTCCTGCAATACATCTTCTTTATTCTATCTTGTCACTCCCGTGAAGACGGGAGTCCAGTTTCTTAAATCCTGGATTCCCGCGTTCGCGAGAATGACGGAACTATGTAGTGCAGACCTTCAGGTCTGCTGAATCAGGTACATCGAAGGAGCAGGACTAAAGTCCTGCACTACATTAACAATAGCTCGCTGCGCTCCTTCAAAATGACACGATGGCGACAGTCGGATACCGAGTAAGTGTATAAAATAACACAATTATCCAGCCACTCGCTAATTAAATATCCTTTCACAAAAGAACATTGACAATCGCCGCCAGATGCATATATTATGCGCAAATTTCGTGTGATAATATCGTGAAGGGCTGGCTTGGCTATGCACTTTAACCCGATACAGAAGTCGCTTGCAAATAATGTATTTCAACAGGCGGAAACACTCGCGGGGCAGTATTTCCGTTTTAACCGCGAAGAGATGAAGAAATACCGGTACGATGTAAAGACCCTCGCTCATCTTGAGAAACACGAGGTGAGAGACGGGACATTTGCCCATTTATGCAGGTACCATTTCAACAAAGATCAAGACCCGGATAAATCGGGTGATTTCTATTTTTACAGAGTCTGTCTTCAGGATAACCAGATTCTCAATGCCGTTGAGAGGGGACATTCTTTCATCCGACTGAACCCCTTGCTGTTATATATTGCCGCGCACGAGCTTGTCCATATCATACGGTTCGAGGCGAGAGAAATTGATTTCGAGGCATCGCGGGAAGAAAAAGAGCGGGAAGAAGATAAAGTCCACACCATAACGAGGGACTTGCTTCAGTCCTGTATCTCTCCTGATCTCAGACTTATTTTTGATTGCTTCAGCAATCGTTACAAGATAGGTGATATTTTCAATTGATAGATTATTCGTTAGTGGAGGGTTTGTATGCCGATTTATGAATATAAATGCAGGAAGTGTGGAAGACAGTATGAGCTCTTTCAACACATGACTGATCCCGTCGCCAAGACCTGCAAATTCTGTAAAGGTCACGTTAGTAAACTGATTTCTATGTCAACCTTCCATCTGAAGGGTTCAGGGTGGTACGTTACAGACTACGGCGGAAAGAAGGCGCCCGCAAGTGAAGTGAAGAAGGACGACACGGCAAAAACCAAAACGACTGAATCCCCAAAGCCCGAAACGACGGCAAAGACGAGCACGGAAGATTAAGGAACACCAAAAACCTTCTCAAAAAAAGGCGGCTTCCAGGAATGGAGGCCACTTTTTTTTGATCCCCTGCCTTGCCACCACCTGTCATTTCGAACCCTTCGGTTCACTCAGGGTAAACCAAGTGAGAAATCTTTGTCCCAACAGAAGAAAAGAAAGCAGGCCTGAAGGTCTGCACTACGTACGATTAATGAATGTAGTGCAGGACTTTAGTCGTGCTTGTTCAAAATAAATTTGGAAAGCTCGTCCCCTCATTACCGCCAAGCTGGCGGCCTAAGTTATCTCGGGCCGTTTGTTTGATTGCGCTTTCCGCGGAGACGCTGCATAAGAAAGCGGTCCATAGTCTCCTGGGAAATCTCATTGCCTATTACCTCTCTGATCGTATCGATGGGAATCTCCACCCGTGCCGCGCTCCTGTGCCCGCCGGCATTCCCATAGTTTGCGAAGGCCTTTGCGGCAATTGCCCCGCAATCCCGGCGGTACCCATCCCCCCGGAAAATAATGACGAGCCTCTCTTTGACGATGCCCGCAACGATGACGTAGGATATACCGACTATGCGCAGGTAAGAGTCCGCCAGTTGAACACACACATCGACACTTTCCACTCTGCCCAAAAAGCTCATGATCCTGTCACGGTAGCGCCGCCTGTTGTGATACGCAATATCGAAGTACTTGAGGAAGCGCTCAGGGATCTGATTCAGTTCGATGCGGCGAATAAGTTGCCGGTTGGCGCGGGAGAAATTAAGGTAATAAGCACTGATGTCTTCCAGTATGACGTCGCGTTCGAAATTGTTTGTGTCCGCCTTGATCCCGTAAAGAAGGGCAGTGTAAAGTTTCTTGGGAATTCTCACCTTCGCAGCGAGGAGATATTCCGTCATCATTGTCGATAGGGCGCCGTAATTCTCGCGTACGTCGGCAAGCTCCGCATGCCATCCCGTTGTGCACGGATGATGGTCAAAGAGATCGGA
>Ga0209777_10002002_pt1 | contig 27871 bp, 22 predicted proteins | sample FrelakmetHBP12HB_FD_187147 | JGI IMG/M metagenome (GOLD analysis project Ga0209777, IMG submission 187147) | Freshwater lake sediment microbial communities from the University of Notre Dame, USA, for methane emissions studies -HBP12 HB (SPAdes)... | ecosystem: Environmental > Aquatic >...
TCGCCAAGGCCAAGAAGCAGCGAAATGTCGGACTTGCGGGGCGCTCCGAGCGTCGGCTGCCGGACTCCAGCCCCTTCGCCGTGCCCTCGCCCGCCAAGTAGGACTCGACCAGCCGGAGCTTGAACTCCGTGCTGTACCGCCGTTGCCGATGCGCACCCATGACGACCTCCGAGCTCACCGCCTCAAAGGTCAATCCGCCGGGCCGCGGCTGTCCACTTCGTGGGGTTCACTCCAGTCCTCCGCTCTGACAGTGCAGGGCCGTTGGACACCGGCCTAGATCCGCCTGCGAAACAGCGCGTCAGGTGGCGTACAACTTGTTGGCATTGCGCAGAACGAGCACGCCGTCCGCCAACAGCGCCCTCAACTGCTCCTCCACAACCTCGTGCAGTCCAGCGCCCGTGCGCTGGAACCCGAACATCCGAGCCACTTCGACGATAGCGTCATCCGGCGCAACGCCAATCTGCTCAGCGACCACTTGCATCAGACCGGTGCGGATCTCCACTGGAGGCAGCATGGCCGGATTGCGAAGCGTCAGAGACCGGCACTGGGAACGATCGCGCGGAGCACACTCCGAGATTGGGCCCAGCGAGTAGAATCCACCGTGCTCAAGGACGGATCCCCTTCGCACAGCGACTTCCAAGGCCTCCCTGGCAGCATCCTGGATGCGAGGACCCGCCCGCTCCGCCCCGCACACGGTCGCGAAACGGCGCGCCACCTCATCCTCATGCACCGGACCCTCAACACTCACGATCTGGAGGACGATGTCTGCACGCCGGGAGATGGCGAGCTGATGTGGCTCGACCACGGTGCCTACGCGGAACTGCGCCTCCACGTACTTGGCGCGCGTGGGTGCAGGCCGCGTCGGGAACTCAAGTTGCACCGCCTCCGCGGGGCGAGGGATACCAGTCCCCCCCGGCTCAGGAGCTGCTTGACCGGCCTGCGGCAGATCCTTGTTCACGTCCGGCGAAGCCCCGCGCGCGGCTTCAATTGCCGCGACCGCACGCCCCAGTTCCTCATCACGCCGCCGGAACCAGTCAGTGCTCCAGATTCGGTGGATTCGCCAGCCGCGGTCCCTGAGGACCTGCTCGCGAATGCGGTCCCGGTCGCGGGCCGAGCGGGATGAGTGATAGGTGGCACCGTCACACTCGATGCCGAGAAGATACCGGCTTCCGCGCCCCGGGTCCTTGATGGCGAGGTCGACAAAGAACCCAGCCACGCCCACCTGCTGCTCCACCTGGTACCCGAGTCGAGCAAGCCCGGTGGCCACGTCAATCTCAAAGTCCGAATCCGCCTCTCGTACGCCCGGCCGAGGACGCTCAAGAACGCGAGTCTCAGCGTAGTGCAGAAACTCTCTCAATACTCTGACACCTACGCTCTGTGTACGCGCGAGGTCGATGTCAGCAGCCGTGATTGAGGAGAACACCTCACAACGATGTCGCGCTCGACTGATGAGTACGTTGAGCCGCCGTTCACCTCCCTGGCTCACCAGAGGGCCAAACTGCATAGCCATGTAGCCGTCGGGATCAGGACCATAGCCCACCGAGATGAAGACGACGTCACGCTCATCGCCCTGAATAGACTCGAGGTTCTTGACGAAGAACGGTTCCGGGGCCCCAGTGTCGAAGAAGGGCTCAAGATCAGGATTCTGTCTGCGAATCAGTTCAATCTCGTCGAGAATGGCATCGCGCTGCGCAACAGAGAATGTCCCAACACCAAGTGACATACCGTCAGGGAAGCGTGCGGCCTTGGGCCACTGGCGGGCGTGCTCCACCACAGCCGCAGCAACCGCTTTGGCCTCCAGTCGATTCGTCTTCGTGCCGCCCCGGTCGTAGACGCCCTGGACGTGACGGAATCGGAGACCAAGCGCCTCTGACTCGGCACTCGGTACGACGAAGAGCCTTCCCCGATAGAACTCCAGGTTTGAGACCGTGATGAGAGACTCATGCCGGCTCCGGTAGTGCCACCGGAGCATCTTGTCGGGAAGACCTTGCGAGGCACAAAGACCTAGAATGCTCTCTACGTCCCCTGCCTGGAAGTCTTCCGGGTCAGCTGCATCCTCGTCTCCGCCGATGGCTCTGTCGAAGAACGATGTGGGCGGTAGCTGCTTGTCGTCCCCCACCACCACGACTTGATTTGCGCGTGCAATAGCCCCGAGAGCATCCACCGGCCTGACCTGGCTGGCCTCATCCATCAACACCAAGTCGAAGTCCACACATCCCGGTTCCACGAACCAGGCCAGTGACATTGGAGACATCATCCACACCGGCTTGATCCCCTGAATAGCGCGGCCAGCCGCCTTGATGAGCTGCCGGAGAGGTAGGTGCCGCCTCTGCTTCTTCCACTCGCGAGCGAGGATTCCGATCTCTCCGACATCGCGCGTTCCCTGCGGCAGCGCGGCCAGGTGGCGAGCGGCTACTTCATCACTTGCTAGGCCGAGGCGACGCCGGTCCAGTTCCTGAAACTCCGCGACCACCTGTTCGTGAGTCCGGCCTTGGAACGTCTGGAGACTGGGGTGCTGCTCGAATACCTGTTGGGCAAGCGTCTCCAGCGCCGCAAAACGAAAGGCGTCGACAAGCCGGTCCGCTGGCAGCCGCCCATCTCCTAGGTGCTCAATGACGATCCCAAGACCCTCATTGCCGGCCTCGCGCCCCCAAATCCTCCATATGCTCCACTCCTGCAACCGTGCGGATTGAACAGCGTACCCCCTGAGACGCTGCTCAAGAGCCGCCAGGGGAACTTCGTCCAGCGTGGGGGTCCCAAACGCAGCAGTTAGGTCAAGCACCAGGTCATCGAACAGGGTTGTGACATCCGTGTGAAGCGACTTCGCGCTCTCCTCCAATCCTGCAAGCTGCTGTGCGTAGCTGGGGATATCGCCCACCGCGGAGAGGTTTGAGCGCCAGCCCAGTGGGAGGGCCTTAGCGTTTGTGGCGGTGACCCACCTTTCAACTGCTCGCAGAGCCTGCCAGTCTGATCGCTCGCCCTGCCAGTGTATGCTGAAAGCAGCAGCGCCGAGGGCGTCCAGGTCGTGCACTCTCTCGCGCGCTCGCTGCCCGGACGACAGGGTCGTGAGCAGCGCGATACGCCTCTCCGCCGCACGCGGCGGCTTGCCAACGTGCAGACGGCGGAACCGAGCCACAGCCACGCGATACTCTCTCCTGAACCAGCGTAGCCACGAATGGCCATGCGCAACGAGCTCACGCTTGACGTCCGCAAGATCCTCTTCCCACGCGCCTGCAACGAACATCCCTACGAGCTGCCGTCTGGACATCTCGTAGGCCACTCCAGCATCGATGAGAGCGGTGATGTCATGATAGCGACCAACCCAGACGTCTGCGGCGAGCGCCGCAGGATCGAGAGGCGGCGCGTCGCGCAATGCCACTCCCAACGAAGCGAGTCGAGCCAGCTCATCCCACGTACTGGAAGGGGCTGCGATGGACTGGGCCGAAGCCCTCGCTGCAGCGATCAAGTCGGCCGTGGCGTTGGCTAGGTCCGCTGCTCGTGCTGATAGCCGAATCGCGTCGGGCGGAAGAACGACGTCCAGACCAACTCCGCGCCACATGTGCTCGGACGGTACGCCCATCTGCGCGACCAGATCGGCGAGACGCTCAATCCTGCTGACACGTTCTTCGAGCTGAGCAGGATCCCACTTGCGTGCCTCTGGCAGGGCGAAGTCGGGAGGAGTGACCCCTCTCCCAGCTAGACGAGCCAGGCCCCCGAAGACCCGGAATGGCGTGCTCATCGAAGGAAGAAGCGGCGCGTGCATCCTCAGTGCATGCTCGTTGAGCCGGTCGCGGGTGGCCCGAAGGTGTGCTACCACCCCCTGTGCATCCGCTGCCCGAGGCGCTCGGAGCGAATACGTCTGTTCAAGGTCCTCGAGTACCGCACGCTTCTTCGCCTTGTGGCTGTGGAGCTCGAGGCAGATCGCTCCGATTCTCGCACGCTCCAGATTGGCGCGCACCACTTCAAGTGCGGCCATCTTTTCAGCGATGAAGAGCACACGCCTGCCGGCGCTCACAGCACCAGCGATGAGATTCGTGATCGTCTGAGACTTGCCCGTTCCGGGCGGCCCCTGGATCACCAGGTTCCGACCGCGCTGTACCTCCTCAATGGCCAGCATCTGCGAACTATCGGCGTCGACCACGTGCGGAGCCGCCCCGATGTCGACAACCTCATCGACACGGGAGTCGTCGCCGAACATCAGCTGGTGGTCTCCTCGAAAGCCCTCTCCCAGGAGCCTGCTCAGGATTGGGTGCTTCTCGAGCCTTCGTGCTGCCGGCCATCGAGTCGGGTCCAAGTCCTTCCACATCATCAGCTTGGCAAACGAGAAGAACCCGAGAACAACGGCATCGCGCTGGACCTCCCAACGCGGCAAACCAGCGACCGCTGCGGCCACGGCGGCAGCATAGGCGTTCGGAGAGAGGTCCTCCGCCTCCGGCAGCGCGGGAAGGTCAACCGCCTCCTCCTTGAGTCGCTCCTGAAGCGATAGGTTGGTGGACAGCTCCTCGCCGGAGTAGGTGACCCGGAACCGTTCGTTGGCGCTGGCACGCGTGAGCGTCACCGGAATGAGGATCAACGGGGCAAACCGAGCCTTCTCGCGTGCCTGCGGCTCAAACCACCTGAGAAACCCCAGCGCCAAGTAGAGGATGTTGACGCCCTGCTCGGCTTCGATGGTCTGGGCATCGTAGGCGATGGAGAGCAGGCGCTTCTGGAGCTTGGCGGATAGAAGCGCAGTCTGGAGGCGCGTATCCGTGTGCCGCGCCGCCAGCCCTCCTTCGACCAGACCGTTCTCTTCCGGCTGTGGGAGTTCGAGAGAGCCGTCTTCCAGAGTCTTCGACTCTTCCGGCGCAGGCAAGAAGGTCAAGGACTTGCCTTCGGTCACAAGAAGGCGAAACACCTCCTCTGCAAGCTCGTCCTTGACCTCAATGATCTTCGCCGTCCGGCTGCCGAGCGGAGTGTGGAGCAGGCGCGAGCGTGTCGATGGGTCGAGCAGTTCCCGCCGAGCGTCCTCCAATCGCTTCAGGAAGGGCCCGAACTCGGAGCCGTCCCGATCGCCGGGTGTGAAGCTCTCGCTCATCCGGTTACCGGGTGCACCTTGCCATCGTCAGTGACCATCAGACAGGTCTTCACACAGAGAGGATTCTCGGGCCCCCGAAGCCGCCGCACGGCCTCCTTGCCGCCATTGAACACCGCGAACGACGGCACTTCAGCTTCCAGCGCTTTGAACACCTCCTCAAAGAGACCCGCCAACTCGTCACGGGCCGCCGACGCGTGCGCCGCGCGCTTCGCAGTTCCATCCGCAAAGACGACCGAGAACCGTTCTGGCACCGTGAACGTGCGTGCCGTGACGAAGTCGCTTCTTGCTAGCTCTTGCAGCGTCTCGAGTTTGCGCTCATTCGTTCCTCGTAGGGCGTACGTCTTCCCGTACAGCGCCAAGGTGAAGCCAGTGGGGGCGTCGACGCGGTACCACAGATTGAACACCAGTTCGATCTCGTCGGGGGCAGCCACTAGACCTTCCTCGCTCTTGCGGCACAACTGTCGGGACGCTCGACGCTGCTCATGCCGCCATCTCGTACGTCAACCTGAACACCGTCTCTGCCAGCCACCGCCTGAACGAGTCGTTGTCACTGAACTGCTTGAACAGTTCGGTGTCGTCCTTGAGCAAGCCGGTCATGACACGCGCCAGCGCCTTGTCGTGCTCGATGCGCGCGTTTTGAGGGTCAGAGTGCTGTTTGGCATTCTGGAAGGCAGTGTCGGCCGCGACTTGCGCCGGGATCTCCTGAGTGATCATCCGATGAACCCGGTCGGCGTCCGTCCACGGGATGTTGCCGAACAGGTCGTTGAATGCCCTGATGATATTGCTCAGCCGGTCTAGCTCGGGCTCCGGTTTGCGCCCGCCGCCAGCCACCGGGACAGGCTCAATCTCGGCATCGGCGTCAGAAAGCTGGATCTTCGCTGCGGCCCGCTTCTCGACGCGGTAGCTGTCCATGTCGATCGCATCGAGGATCCCCTTGGACAGATCCTCCTCGATGGGGGCCGGCAGCTTGGGGACCAGGAAGTTCAAGAAGATCGACAGCTTCTCCCACTCGGCGTTGGTGTACGGCAGGATCGAGGCGAGGAAGCCGTAGGTGCGGATGAAGGCCTTCGCCTTGCCCTTGAACTCCACCTGCCCGTCCTCGTCGAGCCTCTCCTTGTACGTCGCCACGCACGCGTCGAGGATGGGGTCCAGTTGGTCGCGGTCAGCTCCACCGAGGTAGAGCTGAACGAGGTGGTCGATCTCCGGCTCCGAATAGACCTGATGTCCATCGAGCGCTGCCTTCAGATCGTGCAGCTTGTTCGGATCGGTCTCCTCGCTGAGAATCGTCGTGCGATAGTAGTCCGCAAACGCTTCCTCGATGGTCTTCGCATCGTTCTGGAAGTCGAGCACGAACACATCGTGCTTCTGCGGGCGCGCCCGGTTGAGCCGTGAAAGGGTCTGAACGGCCTTGATGCCCGACAGCGGCTTGTCCACGTACATCGTATGCAGCAAGGGTTCGTCGTACCCCGTCTGGAACTTGTCGGCGCACACCAGGAACCTGTACGGCTCCTCCTGGATCTTGTCCGTGATCAGACTACTCGGGAACCCGTTGAGCGATCCCTCCGTTACCTTCGCACCACCGTAGTCGTGTTCGCCTGAAAACGCGACGATTGCCCGATACGGGCTCTTGCGCTCCGACAGGTACTCCTGGAACGCGTGGAAATACTGGATGGCCCGCTCTATGCCGCTGGTAACCAGCATCGCCCGAGCCTGGCCACCGATCTTGTTGAGCCCGACCACTTGCTCGTGGAAGTTATCTACCATGATTTCGGCCTTGAGCCGAATCGCGTGCTCGTGGCCTTCGACGTACCGGCGCAGCTTCTTCTTTGCCCGCTTGGTATCGAACTCCGGATCAGCCTCCACCGTCTTGACGAGCCTGTAGTAGCTGTCGACCGGCGTGTACTGCTTGAGCACGTCGAGGATGAAGCCCTCCTGAATCGCCTGCTTCATCGTGTAGCTGTGGAAGGGCCGGTGCTTGGTCGTGCCGCCTGGCTGAGGTTCCGGCGACCCGAAGATCCCGAGCGTCTTGCCCTTCGGCGTGGCCGTGAACGCGAAGTAGCTTGCGTTCGGCAGCATCTTCCGCGCTTCCATAATCCGGTTGATGCGGTCCTCGAAGGTCTCGTCCTCCTCTTCGGCTCCGCCCTGGGCCAGCGCCATGCTCATCGCCGCGGAGGTGCGGCCACCTTGGCTGGAGTGCGCCTCGTCGATGACGATGGCGAACGTGCGCTTGCGGTGCTCCGAGCCGATCTCGTCGAGGATGAGAGGGAACTTCTGCACTGTGGAGATAATGATCTTCTTCCCGCTCTCGATGAACTTCCGGAGGTCCCCGGAGTTCTCGGCGTGGCCCACCGTCGCACTCACCTGGGCGAACTGCTTGATGGTGTCTTTGATCTGCTTGTCGAGAATGCGGCGGTCGGTGACGACGATGATCGAGTCGAACACCTCTGTCCCGGCACGCTTCAGGCCGATCAGCTGGTGCGCCAACCAGGCGATCGAGTTCGACTTGCCGCTGCCGGCCGAGTGCTGGATCAGGTAGCGCTCACCCGCCCCGGATTGTGCCACGTGTGTGAGGAGCTTGCGCACCACGTCGAGCTGGTGGTAGCGCGGCCAGATCTGTACGGCCGTCTTCCTGCCGGTCTTCTCGTTCCTCTCCTCCACGACCTGCGCGTAGTTCTCGAGGATATCGGTCAACCCCTCCTGAGTAAGGAAACGCTTCCAAAGGTAGTCGGTCTTGAGGCCGGTGGGATTCGGCGGATTGCCTGCACCGTCGTTCCAGCCCTGGTTGAACGGCAGGAACCAGGAGCCCTTGCCCTTGAGGTGTGTGCAGAAGCGGACCTCGTGGTCGTCCACCGCGAAGTGCACGCAGCAGCGCCCGAACTCGAACAGCCGTTCGCGTGGATCGCGATCCCGTTTGTACTGCTCAACGGCGTCCTCGACCGTCTGCTTGGTCAAGCTGTTCTTCAGCTCGAACGTGGTGACCGGCAACCCGTTGATGAAGAGCGCCAGATCGAGAGCGAGTTGGGTCTCATCGCGGCTGTAGCGGAGCTGGCGGGTGACGCTGAAGCGGTTGGCGGCGTAGCGCTCCTGGGCCTTTGCGTTGCCGGGCGTCGGGGTGCCGTAGAATAGGTCGATGTGGTGCGGACCGTGCTTGAGCCCGTGCCGTAGCACGTCGATCACGCCGCGCTTGCTGATCTCGCCTTGCAGACGCGCGAGGAACTGGCGGCGGGTGGGGCCATCCACCTGAAGTGCGAGCGCCTCAACCAGCGCTTCCTGGGTCGCCAGCAGGAAGCCGCGGAGCTGGACGAGGTCTACGCAGTACTCTCGGTCGTAGTGGGTCGCGTCGCCGAGCAACCATCCGGTGCCACCCGCCACTGGTACAGCCGTATCCGTGGCCAGATGTGTCGGCGACAGCACGTCCGTGCGTCCCGTCATCGCCCGCACAATCAGGGTTTCGAGGCCTCGCTCGCTAGTGTCGGAGGCGGGCATCCGCGAAGCCCTCTAGTCCCTCCAAGCGGCTAAGAACCGCTCGGCGAAGTTGCGGGCCACTGCCCCTCCACGACGCAGCCTCTTCAACGACCCTCTACCCATACGCCTGGCGAGCCGCTCCACTGCCACCCGGCGCTTCCTAGGCATCTCGACATAGACGAACGTGCAGCTCCTCTTCCCACCGCGCCATCGAGCCAAGTGCACAACCTCACCCGGTGGCGAGGCCATCCGATGGCCGTCAGCATGACGAGTCACCAGTGCCAGGATGTCGCCAAGGCGAAACGGGCACTGCCCGGCCCACCAGAAGGAGTCGAGCACGTGGCCTCTCGGCTGAGCCATTCGCCCCCTCGCGGTCCGGTCTCCGGCCTCCTCCGCTTCTTCCGACCCCTCGGGTGGGTCAGCGAGTCGCAACTGAGCGAGCCGGAGCCCCGGCAACTGGACTTGCACAACGTGCTTCTTGCCCGATGCCTGTCCGCGACGACCCCCGGCGAAACGTGGCGGCCGGTACATTCGCTGAAGGTGATCTAGTCCCTCGGGCCCCAGTTCGTGAAGGCACAGGCTTCTGACGAACTGCCGCGCGGTCGCAACCACCTTTCGATCAGTCGTGGCGACCACCGCCTCGACGAGCGCGTTTGCTGACGGTTGCGATACATTTGTCGATCCGATCACGGCCGTTGGCCCGAACACGAAGACCTTCGCATGCAAGTTCGCAACGCTATACACCCGGACTCTCTTCGTCATCATGAGCTTCTTGAGTTCAGCAGGGCACGTCGCGCCGCTCCTTACGCGGCCCTCGCTCGCATCCACCACGAGCCGACTCCCTCGCGGCAGCGGGAGCAACTTGGCCGCCCCCTGACCGAAGTACGCCACGGCCACGTCGGCAGGCTGCCTCGACCGTTGCGCTGCCGCAGACAGCGTGCGCCAGATCCCCTGAGTTATCATTCGAGTGCTCACGCTGCCTCCCTCCCAACGTCAGCTGGTTCTTTCATAGACCGACCGCTCAGTCTGACTCCACCAGAGGCTGTTCCCACGATCGGATGAGCGGGAAGATGGGCTGCCCGTGTATCGTCCACCGCCGTTCCCACACCCCCGCGGAAACAGCGGCGCACTATGCGTCTCTACCAGACTCCTCCACTCGGCGTGGTCAGCGAAGGGCCGTCTGACCCCGCCGCGCATCTCCTCCGCCCGCAGGAACCCCAAGTAGACCAGCACGACGGGGAGTCCCAGTGAGGCGACCTTCCAGGCCCACGCGAACCGGTTCGACATCTGGTAGTGCGTATCCCGGGAGATGAACCACCGCAGGGACGTAGCAGCCTCCAGACCAGCACAGGCCAATCCGATGGCATCCCCGATTCGCTCGTGATTCGCCTCCCCGTTCCGCGACTGCTTCATCGGCACTGTTTTGCCGATGGACTCCTTGTTCAGCTCCTCGTTGTGCGCCTTGGCTTCCACCAACAGCAGACCTCTCTGCCCGGACACCGAGCACGTACTCGCAATGTCCCAGTTGGGAGTGTTCGCCCGGCCGACGGCCGCCAGCCACCAGGTCGTGACGGCCTCCCTCTGGGTCGAATCCAGGAACGCGCTGGCCTCGCCCAGTTTCGCCTCCTCCGTTGCCCTGCAGTTCCACGTGGCGTCCGGCAGCCTTCGCGGAATACCCTGCGGCATCCAGACGTCCTCGGCTGTGACCGTCACGTCCGGCAGCCCGACAAGCGATTCGAGCCGAGCCGCAACCTGCGGCTGTTCACCGTGAGTAGACAGCAAACACCGCGGGAAGCTGCCGCGCCGGCGGTTCGCGGGCAGCGCGTCAATCCAGCTCACGCTGCAACCTCGGCCTCACCGATTCCGTCGTCCTGGCCGTCCGAGCCGTCGTCGTCCCCGTCGGTGTCTGGCTCCTCCAGTGCCGCGTCTTCCTGGACCTCGGCCGAAAGGCCCTCCGCGACCGCGCGCACGTCCAGCTTGCCCGTGACCACGTCGGTGACCAGGCGGGTGCGATACTCGCGAAGGAGGGAGGTCTCCGCTTGGGCTCGCCTCACCGCGTCATCGATGTTCTTGGTGGCCACGACGATCATCTCTACGATAACGCGCTGTTCCGCCAGTGGTGGCACTACGACTCTCCACGACCGAATACGGCCCTGAGCAATCTTCGGCATTGTCTCGCTGGACCCTCGAGCGTCACGTTCTATTTGCCGTCGGCAAAGGGGGCTAAGCAGCTGAAACATCAAGAACGCGCTATCCAGGCGTGTCGGCTCTGGAGTAAGCCGGTAGATGAGGTCGCACATCAAGGTCCTCGACCTCGCGCCATGGACCAAGCAGACATCGCCGACAAGCCCTCGTGTGTTCGACCGAGTCAGCAGTAGATCCCCGTCGTTGATCTCAATGCCCTCAGGGATCTTCGCGGAGACAGGCACCGGCTTGATTGCGGCGGCGTTGAACACACCTCTCTTCACAGATGACAGTGTTAGCACCGCCCACTGATCCGGCGATATCTCCCCTTCGGCCGCGACGGGACTCCACCCCTGATCGATGCGCCGCAGGCAACGGCTGAGCAACATCTCATTCCAATGTTCTGGCATCTCCCCGACCCACTCCACTCCACAGCGCGTGAAGTGGACGTTCGGGTCGAGGCCGCGAGTGACCACACGTTGGATGATCGCCTGCTTCTGCTCCTCCAGCAGCTTCATCAGCCTCTGCTTGGCACCGATGTAACGCCGGATGCGGTGGTCGGCATGGTCGAGGAAGCGGACGATAGCTGACTGCTCTTGGAGGGGCGGCCGGCACGCGGAGATCATCCTGAAGTGCTCTGGCCTTAGACTCCACATGTCCGAGGTGATCCCATAGGACCACCGCTCGGCTTCGTTCGCGAAACTCGGCGTCCGAAGCAGGTGGTGCAAGTATCGAGAGTCTGTACCAGCACGCGGCCGTTCAACGACGTACGCCGGACTCACGATCCCCCGAAGGCCCGAAGCGCCGATCGCGCCCTGCCACGCGCGCATCTTGTTGTAAGCGATGTCTCCGGGGCACACTAGTTTGTAGGCGGACTTGTCCAGATTGGAGCTGTCCTTCTTCGAGGTGTCGGCCAGTAGGGTACGTTGGCGAACGACGCCCTTCTTGATCGTGACCGAGAGCATCTGTTCCTCGGGATGGTCACGCTCTTTGACCTCCGCGAAGAGCGCACGATTCGGCAGCACCTCCCAATGAGACGGTACTTCTCCCAGCCAGGGCTCTCCGGAGTCCTTGTAGGCGGCATACGGTCGGAGGCCGCCCGTCATCCTGCAAGCACCTGCCGAAACCACTCGAGGGCGGCCTCGCCGTCCATTCTCGTGATCTGGTCCACCGTGCGGCTGTGCCGGATGCCGTTGCGGAGCTCCGCGACCTGGCCGAACCGGGCCGTCAACATCTCCTTGGTCCCAAAGCGGACCTCAAACACCGACCACAGAGCTTTACTGGTTATCACATCCTGGAGTTCGCGCAGGTCACAGTATTCGAGCTTGCCGGCGAGGGTCTGGTAGTAGTCCAGGTCCAACGCTGGGTTCTTCCGGGCCGCGGCTTGTAGCCGCTCTTCGACCTTTTGCAGGATGTGGGGCGGGAGTGCGGCTGCGTCGCCGCGAAGTACCCCGGCTACCGTCCTTCGGAGTGCGAGCTCGACCTCCTCGACTTGCGCGTCCAATTCGCGGAGAGGCGGCGACAGGTCGAGCCGCTCCTTGATGAGCAGACTCTCGATAGCGTCCTGAAGCGTCCGTTGTCGCTCCCCCAAGAACGCCTCGAAGTCGTCCGGCGCGAAGGGGTGACGTAACAGGATGTCAAACGCCGCGGCCGAGATGAAGTGGGACTCCAGCGTGGCGCGGACAGTCGTCTCACCGTTCGCTTCAATCAGTTCAGGCAAGTACTCGTTTGGTAGCCGATTCTTGATGACCTTGCGATTGGTGTCGGCTGTGAGCGGCGTGCGGTTCAGGATCGTGTCGATCAGACCGCCAAGATTGTGCTCCTTGCCCCAGTCCTTGGGGACAATGTGATGATCGTCCAGATCCCCGTACTGCGGGACGGTGCCGGCCATCCAGTCCCGAGCTCCACCGATCACGAGCAGGTTGAAGACACCGTTATAGACTGAACTGCCGCGCTTAACCTCGTTGCGCAGCTCCAGGTTGCGGAAACGCAACCGGAACTCAGCAAGCAGGGCCGGCTCCGCAGTGTCGTCCTCAAACCAGGCCTTCACATCGAGGAAGTCGCGGGCGCTCGTGGACTCGACCGAGCCTGAATAGCGGTTAGTGAAGACGCTGGACCAGTACCAGTGCCGGATCTTGCGCTGGGCGTCAAGCTGGCGGCTGGGGGCCAGCGCACGAGCCTGAGCCTGCAGCGCGGCGAAGGCCGGCAGTATCGATACGTAAGGCAGGTATTGGGAGGATATCGCGCCGAATTCCTGGGGGTGCCGAAGAAGGGTGATCGCCTTGTCCAGCGCCTCCACGGCCTGCTCCCAGAGCCTCTCAAAATCGGAGATGTCCGGGACCAGTACTTCCTTCCGGAGCGAGCCGTCGGGCTCCCGGACGGACTTCTCCTGCTTGGGCAGTAGATAGTACAGGTACTTAGGAGAACAGTACGCCTGCCGGAGGATGGACATCACCTGGAGGATGTACACGTTCATCTTCTCGGTCTCGACAAACTCGAGCCGAGGGGCTGCCTCCCTCCACATGTGCTTGAGCTGCAGACCCTTAGGCTTCAGCAATGCGTTGATGAGGTCAAAGACGTCGAGCCGGATACCCTTACTGTTGATCTGCGTGAAGATGTCGCAGACCTTGTCCAACTCAAGCTCGCGATCGAGTTCGATAAATGCGATCTGGTACTCCTCGGTAATCCCCTTCAGGTGTTCTCCAAAGGCGACTGCGTTGTCCACATTGCGCGCGGCGCGCTGCTCGGCGGCAGCGTCTCCATTCTCCTTCGCTGCCTTCGCATGGTCACGCCAGCATCGCTCGTACCCTTGCACCCACTCCGCGAGCGCCCAGCCGCTCCGGCCTACGACCGCAAGGGGGAACATGTGGCTCTCGTACTGGGCAGTCGGATTCTCCAAGAGACTCAGCGTCCGTCGGGTCCAGTCGTACTCGAAGGCCGCGTCGTAAGCCTCTTCCATGAACCGATCAACCCGCAGGAAGTAGAGGTAGCGGTTGGCTCTATTTGGCACCGCGACATCCGGAGCCAGGAAGGTGTAGTACATCGCAGTGAGGCGCTGCTGCCCATCAAGCACGATGTGCTCCGGGCTACCCGTGCCCGAGTAGCCGTAGATCGCCTCGCACGCGAGCGCATCGAAGCTCTCCTTCTTGCCCTTCCAAAGCAGGAGACTCCCGATGTAGTAGTCCAAAAAGATCGAGCGCATCAGATCCCGGATGTCCCACGGTTTCCATTCGAACTCGCGCTGAAAATCCGGGATGACGAAGCGGCCTTCGCGCAGCCGATTGATCAAGGTGTTGAGGCTGATATGGTCCGGCTTCTGGGCGTCTCTCACCTGTCGCCTCCCCCGACGATCTCCAACAACAGCCCCCCGGTTTCTCTCTCGACAGCGAGTATGTCGGCCCGGATCTCATCCAGCGTGCGCAGCGGCTGCGGCTTGTAGAAGTACCTGTTGAAGCTGATCTCGTAGCCCATCTTCAAACTGGTCGGGTCATACCAGGCGTCCGAGACGTGAGGGAGCACCTCGCGCCGGATGAAGGCCTCGATGCCGCCCTCCTCCAGCAGCGGCACCTGCTCAGTATCCCGCAGGTCGCTATCCGGCTCGTACTCGACCATGCAGCGCTTGCCACCCAGCTCGACTTCGAAGAACCCACGCAGAGGATCGGGATTGGCCTTGCCGGGCCTATGGATCCTCGTGATGACCGGAGGGGCTGTCTCACTGCGCTCGGTGCTCTCCTTGAGCGCCTTGATCTCCTTCGGCGAGTAGGCGCGGGTGCCGTCAATGCCCTTGAGCCGGAGCGGCCGCTCCACCGTGACCTTCCAGTATCCGAAGGCGGAGTTGGGGAAGATCTTCGTCTGCTCGGAATCCTCGAACGCCAGGAAGGCGTCGCAGATCCGCTGGATGTCGTCGTCGGCCAGCTCGCAGTTCTTCTTGCCGAGGTTCTTGCGCAGCGGCTTGAACCACTGAGTGGCGTCGATGAGCTGGGTCATCCCCTTGCGGTGCGTCGGCTTTCGGTTCGAGAGCACCCAGATGTACGTCGCAATGCCGGTGTTGTAGAACATGTTGAGGGGTAGCGCGACGATCGCTTCCAGCCAGTCGTTCTCGATGATCCAGCGGCGGGTGTTGCTCTCGCCCTGCCCCGCGTCCCCGGTGAACAGGCTCGAGCCGTTGTGTACCTCGGCGATGCGACTACCGAGCTTCGTGGCCTGCTTCATCTTGCTCAGTAGGTTCGCCAGGAAGAGCATCTGCCCATCGCTCGAGCGGGTGATGAGCGAGTACTCGGCGTCTCCGGCGTGGTCGATCAGGAACCGCGGATCCTTGATGCCGTCCTTGCCGCCCATCCGCTCGAGATCGCTTTTCCAACTCTTCCCGTAGGGCGGGTTCGAAAGCATGAAGTCGAACTCGCGGGAGGGAAATGCGTCGTTGGAGAGCGTGGAGTGCTCCGGCCCACCTACGAGACCGTCGGCCGCTTCCCCTTCGCCTTTGAGCAACAGGTCGGCCTTGCAGATGGCGTACGTCTCGGCATTGATCTCCTGGCCGTAGAGGTGCGTGGCGACCTGCTTACCGTGTTCCTTGGCAAGCTCGTGCAGGGTCTCCTCGGCCACCGTCAGCATCCCGCCGGTGCCGCACGCACCATCGTAGATCAGGTAGGTGCCGGACTCGATCTCGCCGGCGATCGGCAAGAAGATCAGCCGTGCCATCAGCTTCACGGCATCTCGTGGCGTCCAGTGCTCACCCGCCTCCTCGTTGTTCTCCTCGTTGAAGCGCCGGATGAGTTCCTCGAAGATCGTTCCCATGCCGTGGTTGTCGAGCCCAGGCAGGCGGACGCTGCCATCCGTGTTCAGGAGAGGGTTCGGGCTCAGGTTGATGGACGGATCGAGGAACTTCTCGATGAGCGTACCGAGAGCGTCGGCCTTAGAGAGGCGCGGGATCTGATTCCGAAACTCGAAGTTGTCGAGAATCTCCTGAACATTCGGCGAGAATCCGTCGAGATAGGCCTCGAAGTCCGCCCTTAGCTGCTGCTGGCTCGCACGGGCACGGAGGTCACGCAGGGTGAACTTCGACTTGTTGTAGAAGGCCTGGCCAGCAGCGCTCCGAAGCGCTTGGTCTTGATTGGCGATCTTGGCGCTGTCAAGCGAGGACTTCAGGTCCAGCACCGCCTGCTTGGTCGGTTCGAGCACCGCGTCCAGCCGGCGCAGAACGATCATCGGCAAGATCACGTCGCGGTACTTGCCGCGTACGTAGAGGTCGCGGAGCACGTCGTCCGCGATGCCCCAGATGAAGTTCGTGATCCAGCTGAGCTGGCTGCTGTCCATCGCACAACTCTCCGTCACGACGTGACTGTGAGCGATAGCGAGTTCGGCCTGGCGAGCGTGGCCACAGTCCGGCCGACTCGGGGGGCATCAACCACTCAACTCATGAGCCGGCCGGCGCGCCAAGTGGCGGCCCGCTCGCACCCCTCTCTAGCGCCTGAACACCGTGTCTCCATGCCACTCCAGGAACTCCACCGCTGGCCGCACGCCCCGGCGGTCGGGCAACCCGATCGGCCGCCCGTCGAACGGGTAGTACGGCTCCCCGTTGTCAAAGTCGTCCTTCAACCGCCGACTGACCCGTATCTCGTACCGGGGTGTGACAGTCACATACCCGGCGTCAAACAGCGCGTGCACGTCCGAGCGCAAAAGCAGTCCGTTGTCGAGCCGGTGGAGACCCCCGGCGCTCACCGGCTTGATGTGTGCGGCCTCGAGCGTCGGGAGCGCCTTCTCGCCGGTCACGGCACACCGTCGCCCATACGAGTCCGTCACCATCACCCGGAACGCCCCCTGCCCCAGCCGCGGCGTCACCAACGCGGGATCGCCGAAGATCGGCCCTGCCACCTCGGGTGTCCCTTCGGACACACGGCCCAGGAGTGGCGCCCGCGCCGCCAGCACGCGCTCCCACAACTCCTGCCCCGCGCCAGCCGCCAGAGCGTAGGTCTTGCCAACAACGATGTTCGGGTGGAAGTCGGCCGGCGCCGGAATCCAACTGTCCCGCGGCAAGAAGAACGGTTCCTCGAGGATGATGCAGCCGATGGCGTAGTCCTCGAAGGGCCGCGGCGCGATCCGGCGGTACTTCTCGATCCGCTCCCGCATCTCGACGAACGTGGCCGCCCCGTTCATCTCTCCAAACGTGCGCCACACGAGGTTCACGGGCAGCTGCGAGAAGTGCGCGAAGAAGCCACCCCCGACGACGAAGTTCCTCGGCGCGTGCAGCTTGAAGAGGAACGGCTCCCCGACACCCAGCGCGCGGAATGCGCGCCCCCCGCCCGGCTGCCAGAAGTTCACCTCCGCCAGCCCCGGGCGGTCCCGGAGGAACCGGTACCAGTCCCAGTCTGTGATGCCGACGAATGCCTTCAGCTCATCCCCCTCCGACCGTGAGTGCCCGCACCGCTCGTGTAACTCTACCGACGTAGCGTCAGTCGGGCGTCAGCCTCACCCCTCCCTCACGCCGCCCTGAACCTCTCGAACCGCTCCTCGAGGTACTCCTTCCTCGGCCGCAGCACCTCGCGCGCGGGCAGGAGGATGGCCTGGCGGTCCATCTCCTGGAGGCCGTGCAGTAGCATCGGCCCGTCGTGCTCCTCCAGGACGTCGCGACGGATGTGGATGCGGTAGCCGGGGTCCACGCCGAGGATGTCCGCGTCGAAGGCGCCGTGATGGATCTTGCAGAGCGATAGGCCGTTCGGAACCTCGGGCCGGCCCCGCTCGTCGCGGTCGGGGAGGATGTGCGCGCCGTCGAGCAATTCCGGATGACGCAGACCGCACACCGCGCACCGTTCACGGTACGCCGCCACGACCAGCTCGCGGAACCGGCGCTGGTGCAGCCGCACCTTCACCGTCGTCGTGGCGTACGCCCGCCGCAGCGCGCTCCCCAGGAAGTCCTCCTCCGAGACGACGGGCCGCCCCGCCGATACGTCGGCTTCGAGGTAGAAGGCCAGCTCGCGCGGGTCGTCCTGGGCGACGTAGCAGGGGAAGATCGGGTCGTAGAGCCCCGCCTGGAGGCCGTACAGGTAGACGAGCGGCCGCCGCAGCTCCATCGCCCGGCGCACCGCGCGGTTGGTCCAGAGACCCGGGTCGTCCCCCTCGTACCGGTAAACGAACCTCGCGTCGTCCGAGCCGACCTGGTCGTCGTAAGGCGGCGCCCTTCCTTGCTTGGGGGGCGTAGTGACCACGGAGAGTGCGGCGCCGTCGCGGCCGAGTTGGTGGGGTCGCCAGATGCCGCGGCGGGCGTTGATGAGGGGGACGCGCTCCCCCTCGAAATCGAACCCGCGCTCGAGGTCGGCGAGGCGCACCACGCCCCCGCCGGCGTCGCGCATCGCACGGAGCGCCTCGAAGGCCGCCAGCCGCATCCGCCAGTCGAGGTCGAGGGAGGGCACGGGTCCATCATTGCACCCGCGCCGGCAGGGCGCCAGAGGCCGGGTGGGGACCCGTCCAGTCTTGAGTCGGTACGCCCTACCCCAGGGCGGCGATCGCCTCGAACCGCCTCCGCACGGCGGCCACTGTCGCGGGAGCTGCCCACGCATCCGGCAACGCGCCGGCGATGACGTCCGCGGACTCGTCGCAGCGCAGGAACTCGGCAGTACGGACCGCCAGCCAGCGTTGGAGTTCAGCCGGCGCTCCAGCCAGCTCCTGAAGAAGATCGGGGCGGCCGGCCACGACGGTCACGACATCCTCCACATCCGCGTTGCCGTGGTGCACACCACCGCCGCGCCCGTCGAACGCCGCCCACTTGGTTGCCACGAAGGCCGGCGCGGACGGGATCCTGATGGACAGCTCCGGCCCGATTGCCACAACCACCGCTGAACGCAGCGCTTCCCCATACCAGGGATTCGAGAATCCCAGGATCGCGCCATCCAAGGGCATGACGTCGAAGGGTATCCCATCCGGATCGCGCCACCGGCAGAGGGGAGCGCCGGGAGTTGCGTCCTCTCTGAAGCCCAGCGCGCGTAGGCGCTCCCCGAGCCGATGGTACTCGGTCCGCGTGGTGACCCGGACGACCACATCCACATCGTCCGTGGCACGTATCCGGACAGCGGCGGGGCTGGTGACCAGCAGCTCGGCCACCTGGCCGCCCACGAAGACGACCTCCCCCAGGACCGGCCCGAGCCGGCTCGCCACCTGAACCAACAGGTCGCGATTCGGGCTCGGCCTCGGGCCACTCACGACAACCCCAGACGCTCGCGCAGCAACGCGGCGGCCCGCGCCCGCTCCCGCGCCCGGCCGACGCGGATGGCGTCCACCAGTGTCAGCAGTTCGTAGAGGTCCGGCACGCGCCCAGCGAGGCGCGGAGCGGCGGGATAGAGCGGCACCAGGCTGTCGCCACGCACCGTCCCGTCCACGCTCGGCCACACGACCGGGTCGCCGCGGAACACCTTGGCCAGCGGCGGCCCCGCGTGCGCGGTCGGCACGCCCCCGGCCTGTGCCCCGAGTTCGCCGGGGAACGCATACGGCACGCCGTGCACGAGGAAGTCCGCCAGCGCCGGGGCCACGACGTGGCGCTCATCGGGCCGCAGCAAGCGAGCCCGGCGCAGTCGGCTGACGGCGTTGTGCGCCTCGCCGAGGCTGATGCCTACGGCCGTGGCGAGAGGCACCAGGCCCTGCCCCGGGCGGAGGGCCAGCTCGAGCGCGACGGCCACGTCGCCGGGCCGGAGGGCGATCTGTCGCATGGGGTGCGCTAGCTCCGCGTTTCACGTTTCATGAAACGTGAAACTAGCGCCGCGCCGGCCAGCCGGCAAGGCTCTGATTGCCTCCATACCTCGGCCCCCCCAGGCTGGGAACGACAACACCCCGATCCTGCAAGTCGCTGTCAGATCGATGCTTCGGTAAGTCGGGACGGCGCCATCGGCTGCCGCCGGGCGGGGCCGAACCCACGACCCCTTGAACCCGGCGGTGCCGATGGACCGGCACCCCCTCGACAAGTGGCTGACCGTCGCGGAGCAGCGGGCCGGGGTGGAAGAGCTCGTCGGTGGCCTGTGGCACCACTACCGCCGGAAGTGGGCGACCGAGCGGAAACACCCTCCGCTGAAGGACGTCGCCGCAGTCGGCGGCTGGACCGACACCGCAATGCTGCTCAACTGCTACCAGCAGGCCGATCCGACCGCGATGTTGGCGGCGATGAGCGAGCCGACGAAAGTGCGGGAGCTGGTCGCGCAGGGGTGAAGCCGGCGCTCCGAGGGTGTATACTGGAAGGACGGAGGCAATCATGGACGGATCGGCCAGCATCAAGCGCGAGGCGCAGCGCCTCGTGGAGCAGCTCCCTGAGGATGCTTCGTGGGACGATCTGATGTATGCGGTCTACGTCCGGCAGGGAATCGAGCAGGGAATGGCCGATGCCGACGCCGGCAGGGTAGTTCCGGACAGCGAGGTTGCGGCCTGGCTGCACAATAGGCAGTAGTGGATATGTTGATTCGCGCGCGCGTGAGAACGTTGCGGCAGGAGGTTCTGGACGCCGCGGCAGCGTGCGGCGCCACGGAGGTCCGGTTGTTCGGCTCCGCTGCGCGAGGCGAAGAGGATGCGGAGAGTGACGTCGACTTCGTCGTCACGATGGAACCGGGGCGCACGCTGCTGGATCTGGCGCGCTTTGAGTTGCGGCTCGAGAAGTTGCTGGGGCGCCGCGTCGATGTCCTGACGGAAGAGGGCCTCCGGGAGCCGATCCGCTCGACGGTGGTGCGCGAGGCCGTGCTCGTCTAATGCTCGGAGGTGGCGTATGAAGTACAAGATCGCGTTGCAGCAAACCGACGAGGGCTTCAGCGTCTCGGTTCCCGGCTTTCCGGGCTGCTGGTCGCAGGGTTCCACCGAGGTGGAGGCGCTGGAGAACATCCAGGATGCCATTCATGAGTATCTGGCCGTGCGGGAGGAGTTGCTGCGCGGCGCCGTGGTCCGCGAAGTCGAAGTCGCCTAGTCCGTGCCGAGGATTCCGGGGGTCAACCATCTTGAGGCTGTCAGGGCCCTCGAGAAGGCCGGCTTCCGAATCGCGCGCCAGGGCAAGCACGTCGTGATGACCGATGGGATCCGCATTTTCACCATCCCGCGTCACAATCCGGTCAACGCCTTCACGATGGGCGGAATAGTGCGGGACGCTGGGCTTACCGAGGACCAGTTCCGGAAACTCCTGTAGAAGCTAATCCCCAAACTGATACCCATCGACACACAGCGATAAGCCCCGACTCGGCAACCGCTTGCCAAGTCAGGGCTTACGAAGTCGGGACGGCGGGATTCGAACCCGCGACCCCCTGAACCCCATTCAGAAATCACTAGGCATCCGCAGGTTCGCCAACACCGCTAACTCATTCATTCTCATAGGAGAATCGTAGACCGCCGTACTTGCCGATAACCGCGAGTTTCCGTATTCTGGATGCTAGCTGGATGCTAGACACGACTCGCGACCGGGCAGGGATACTATGGTGGGCAAGCTCACGAAGCGCACGATTGACGCCGTAGAGTGCGGCGCGGCTGACACGCTGCTCTGGGATTCGGAGCTCAAGGGATTCGGCCTGAAGGTGACGCCAAAGGGCCGCCGAGTCTTCGTCGTGCAGTATCGAGCGCGGATCGGTGCGCGAGGACGCCGACGCGTAACGCTCGGAACTTACGGCGCGCTCACGGTGGACCAGGCGCGCGACGCCGCCGCGCGGCTCCTTGGACGCGTCGCCGGCGGGGATGACCCGGCCGCAGATGCCAGCGAGCGCCGACGCGCTGCAAAGGAGGCAACCGTCGCGCTAGTGAGTGCGGAGTACCTCGAAGACATGCAAGCGAAGGCGAAGCCCCGCACCGTTGCAGAGTACGCGAGGCTCTTCAACGTCTACATCTCGCCGACGCTAGGACAGAAACCCGTTGCAGATGTGAGCCTCCAAGACGTTTCGGCGCTGCACTCTGCACACCGAAAGCACCCCTATCAGGCCAATCGCATCCTGAACTTGCTAGGCGCCTTCCTCCACTGGGGCGAGACGCGAGGCTACCGGCCGCGGCATTCGAATCCGTGCGCGGACGTGGCGAGGTACCCGGAGCACTCTCGCGAACGCTTCCTTAGCCCTGCGGAGGTCGGCGCGCTCGGCGCAGTACTCGTGCGCGCAGAGCGTGAGGGGCTTCCTGCGGCTCCTTCGATGAAGAGGAAGCCGAAGCGTCCGGAGACCGCGAAGCACCGGCCGAAGTCTGCTGACGCGCCGATTCCGGCGAACCCGTTTGCTGTCGCAGCCATTCGCTTCCTGCTCCTCACCGGTTGGCGCGAACAGGAAGTACTCACACTCCGATGGGCGGACGTTGACATGGAGCGTGGCGCGGCCACGCTTCCGGATACCAAGACAGGCAAGAGTCACCGCGCAATCGGCGCGCCAGCGGTGGCATTGATTGCCTCACTCCAGCGATTCAAGGGTTCGCCCTACGTGTTCCCCGGTGCAAAGCCGGGAATGCCACTGCGAGAGATCCGACGCGTCTGGACCGCCTCGCGCCACGCTGCGGGGCTCGATGACGTGCGGCTCCATGATCTGCGGCACACGATGGCATCCTTCGCGGTCGGTAGCGGCCACTCCCTCTACCTCACCGGCAAGCTTCTAGGTCACGCGCGCGCGGAGACGACTCAACGCTACGCTCACCTAGCGGATGATGCGCGGAAGGTCGCAGCAGATGAGGTAGCCGGTGAGATCGCTGCTGCGCTCGATGGCACTCAACCGGCGCGGGTTCTACCCTTGCGCTCCGGAAACAGGGCGCGCGCCGCGAAGCGCTAGCAACTCCTTGTAGAGCAAATCCGCGTCGCCGGCGAACCATGGCTCGAGTAACGCCTCGAACGCCTCGATGAAGGCCCGTTCGATCCGGTCCGCGAGCTCGGCGCTGAGGCCTGGCGGCGCCGGGTCGGCATGGTATCTGAGCCAGTTCTCTCGTTCCTCCCTCGACATCTCATCCCAGAATAGGTCCCGACCCTCGCTATCCTCCATCGCCTCCATGACCTCCCGCCGTCTGTCCTCCGGTAGTGTCTGAAGCTGGGCCTCATGTTCCGCACGCGTCGGAGGAAACGGGTCCGTCGCGAGGATTCGATTGCGCCACCATACGCAGTTGGTGAGCTGCTGTAGCGCACCCTTGAGCAACACGAATCGCGCGTCCTTCGCAATGCTCGCCGGGCGCGGCGGGACGTTGGAATCTGCGGGCTTCGCTTGGTCTCTAGCCCATGCTTCCTGGCATCGCTCCAACAGCCGCATTCGCGCCAAGTCAATTGCGGCCGGCCTTGGCATGTAGTGGACGATCCTGCCTCCGTCCTCATAGACGGTGACGCTGGCGTAGAGGTCTCTGACTTCGCCCCCCAGCCATCGTGATCCATTCGATTCGAACTCAGGCAGCTTGAGCGCCTTCGCGAGTCGGTCCCGATGAGAGCGCCTACACTGCTTCTTCTTCCCGCCTTCCTGGGGGTGAAGCATCGCGTCGAGCGTCTGCTGTCGAACTCCTGCCTTCTTGGCGAGTGCGTTCACGGTCAGGCCGACTTCCTTGCGCGCCTCCTTGAGCCGCTCCGGGTCCAGCGGGACCAACGGGTCCGAAATCCGCGTCCTTGCCGTCATTGGTAAGAGATACCTCTCTTCCGGGTAAAGTAACCGCTAATTATCATAATGCGTCAGAAGCGACCGCCACGCAAGCTACAAGTCGCTTGGTAATCTTCGGAACTTCAAGGGAGGGCGGGGCATGATCGAACTACTCTGTACGGAGGACGCGGCGAGAGTCCTTGGGCTCGCGCCTCAGACGTTAGCGATTCTCCGCGTTGAGGGCGGCGGGCCGAAATACGTGAAGCTCGGCCGCTCCGTCCGCTACGATCCGGCTGACCTCTCCGCATGGGTTGAGGCGAACAAGCGTGCGAGCACATCGGAAGCGAGCGCGCGCTGACCCGAGATCGAGCCATCAGCCAAGTGGCCGCACACCTAGACGCCCCAGGACCTTCTGGAGCGCTCCTCCTGTGGCAAGAGGAGCTATGCCGTGGCGTGAGCGGTCAGGACTCACGCCGTCCGTCCACTTGGCAACACGATGCGCTCTGGCGGGCGGCGTGCTGGGAGTCGAGCGGCCTGGACGCCCTGCGGGATGGCTTCCCGCGAATCGCTGAACACCGCTTCCGGCAAGCTGACGAAGTCATTGAGCGCGCGTTTGCGAAACAGAATGGGCGGGCGGCGTGAATCGCCCGACAGATATCCTGAACGCACGGTCCCTCGTCACACTGGGACGTGAGATCGTGCCCGGCGCCACCGCACGCGACGACTGCGACGACGCGGAGCCCGCACTATCGCCTCTACCGCAACTCGACCCGACTGCCTTGCATGGTCCAGTCGGTGACTGGGTAAGGCTCGTTCAACCACACACGGAGGCAGCGCCTGCGGCGTTGTTGACCTCCGCACTTGTGAGCGTCGGTGCGCTGATCGGCCGCAGTCCGAGCGTACTGCTGGACGGCGCGCGCCATGGGGTCAACCTCTTCGGAATGCTGGTTGGTCCCACGGCGAGCGGGCGAAAAGGCACGGCAGTATCCTGGGTGCGGCGCCTACTCTGCGGGCTCGACCCGGACTTCGCCGCGCGAAATGTGGTGGCCGGACTTGCGAGCGGAGAAGGCGTAATTCACGCCGTGCGCGACGCTCGCGGCGCGACCGGAGAGAAGGGCGCGGACCCGGGCGTAGGTGACAAGCGGGTCCTAGTTGTAGAAGCAGAGTTCTCGGCCGTCCTGCGGCAGATGCGGCGGGACGGCAATACGCTCTCGGCCGTTCTTCGAGAGGCGTGGGACGGATACACCTTGCGCACACTGACGAAGGGCAATCCGCAGACTGCAACCGACCCGCACATCGCTGTCTTGGCACAAATCACACCCGAAGAACTGCGACGCCATTTAGAGGACGTGGAGTTCTTCAACGGCTTCGCGAACCGATTCCTGCCCGTCTGGTCGGAGCGCACGCAGGTCCTTCCGTTCGGAAGCGCACCGGATGTCAACGCGGAAGAGAGCGTCGTCAGTCGCCTGTCGAGCGCCGTCGTTACTGCGCGAACGACCACTTCGCTCGATGGATTCAGCCCGGCCGGTCGTGAGTGGTGGAAGGAGCACTACGGCCCGCTCACGACTGGGCGCCCCGGGCGCGTTGGCGCTGCGACACAGCGGGGCGCGGCACAGGTCCGTCGCCTAGCTCTCCTCCTTTCCATCTTGGACGGTGCAGACGAAGTGGACGCCGCTCAACTCGACGCATCCTTCGCCCTGTGGCGATTCGTAGTCGCCACTGCCGAGTACGTGTTTGGACGGTCCGAGCTGTCAGCGCGCGCCCAACGCCTAGATGCCGCACTCCAGGCTGCCGGCCCAGTCGGACTGGACCGCTCTGCCATCCGCCGGCAGGTGTTTGGCTCCAATGCGGTGCGGGCGCGCGAGATCAACGCAGTCCTCCAGGAGTTGCGCGACGCGGGTACAGCTCGAAGTCGAGCCGACCGAGAGACGGACGGCCGGCCGCGCGAAGTGTGGATTCATGTCCGGCACGCAGTCTCAGTGCAGCCACTTGGGAAGGATGGGACGAATGGGAACGAAGACTCCCTTCTCTCCCATGACTCCCATACCTCCGGTACATCCTAGAAGCACCCCTCCTGCCGAGAGAGGAGCACAGACCTCGATGCGGACGTCGCGAGAGCGTCGAGCGACCACGGGCACGAGTCGGCAGAACGCTGCAACGTTTCTTCTAGCCTCGATCTGCGCGCGGGAAGGGTGCGGTAAGCCCTTCGAACCCCGGCGCGGTGGTAAGCCGCAGAGATTCTGTTCCGCTCGCTGCCGCTGGCTTGATTGGGACGCGCAGCACCCCCGGATTCGAGTCGGCTAGCCGCACGCCCCGCGCACGCCGCACAGGCCGGCGCCCCGTCCGGCGTAGAGCTGCCTGTGAGCTGCACCCCGCGTGTTCAGCAAACGCTCAGCCTGCCGGCCCCAGCGCTTCCGCAGTAGCCCACCGATGGAGCACCGGCACCCTGCCGGCGCCGAGCCGCCGGTGAGCTGCATCCCGCGTGTTCAGCAAACGCTCAGCCTGCCGGCCCCAGCGCTTCCGCGGTAGCCGACCGGTGGAGCACCGGCGCCCTGCCGGCGCGGGGCTGCCGGTGAGCTGCACCCCGGCTGTTCAGCAAACGCTCAGCCGGCCGGCCCCAGCGCTCCTGCGGTGAGCCCGCCGGCGGAGCACCGGCACCCTGCCGGCGCTGAGCTACTCGTGAGCTGTACTGCTACAGCGCTCCCCCGTATGCTCCACCGGCCCTCCACCGGCACTCCGCCGGCACCGAGCTACCGGCGAGCTGCACCCCTTCAGCTCACTCCTCCGCCGGTAAGCTACCAGAGGGTTCACGGGAGCCGTGGGAGTGCGCGAACGTCAGTGAGGACCTCTGCGCGTGGCCGGAAGCCGTCTCGCCTAAGCAGGCTGGCAAAGTGCCTTTCGCATACGAGTACATCGCAGTGTGCTGCGGCAGGGCCTAGACCGCCCCAGTCTTCGAGGTCGGTCCGCTTGGGTACGAGGGCGGGGTTGCGCAGCACTTGCCGGTGAAGGTGCAGATCAACGCGCCGACTGGGCAGATCATCAACAAACGCGCGAAGGCCGTCCCTTCCCAGCCTCTCCAAGTCCGCAGAAGTGAGCCCATGATACTCTAGGACCTCGTTGAGAGGCTCCTGAATGTCGGATAGTGACATCGCATAGAGTGCATCCTCCCACCTATCGCGAGGGAGCCGGGAAATGTCTGCATGAAGAGTGGCCAGGTGATTCATGAACTGGAGATTCTGCTCTGTGATGCGGAACGGCACCATCGTGACGCCTCGCGGCCCGACTCCGGTAAGGATCGCCTCCTCCATCATAGCGCGAAGAACACGCTCGATCTGCTCGACAAGGTAGGGGGGGAGGCGCGACCGGTACGGCTCCGGGAGATCATACGTCCGAAACGCATTTCCGAAGGCGTGAGCCGCACCCGACCCGATGAGGTTCAACGGCCTCGGAACAACTTGCGGAAAGCGCTTTGTCAGCGCGTCCTCAAGCTCGCGAACAAGACTGAGACGGAAGGATGCCAGTGTGTGCCCCCCTGACAGCTCCCACATCACCGATCCAAGGCGCGCGCGCGACCCTCCGGAGATCCTCGCCGTTTCCATGTAGTGAATTGCTGACAGCGGGAAGACGTGGGTGCCGCTCGCCGAAGCATGACGGATGAATGCGAGCGCCTCGCCAAGCGGCACGTCTGACAGCTTGCCATGCCTGGCGCGCGCAAGCTCAATCCACTTGTTCTGATCGAGGTATACGATCTTCACGGTGTTAGAGCCCGTCCCGCCGCTGAGCCCGCCCTCGCTGGGTTGCACGCTCTACGAACCGTACCTCAAGGGCGCAACTCCAGCTACATCCTGTGCGCGCGGGCATCCCCCTGTGCATCCACGTAGGCAGCTCTCCTGGCCGCCTCAGTTGGGTCAGCGCGCTTGAGCTCCTCGCTCACCTTGAGGCCTCTCCAGTCGAAGCGCGCGCCGCAATGAGGACACGGCTCGCCCTTCCCCTCCAGTCGAACAGCGACGGCCCTCTTGCAGCTCCCGCAGAATGGCCCCCCCAGACAGTCTGAGAGGAAGGAGGCAGCCATGTCTTCCGCGCGGAAGTGCTCGTAGTTCCCCCAGAAGGCCGCGCGCAACGGCCACTCTAGGCCTCGCCAAGCATACTTCGTGTGTGGCCGCGCTCGCTGTCGCACGATTGTGAGCACGGTCCAGAGGAGAGAAGAGAGGAGGGCGCCGGTGCCGAGGGCGAGAAGCCACCCCGAAACCGATGCCGGACGGGTGAAGAATGCCACGCCCTTCGTGAGCCCCAAGTAGATCACCGGCGCTACGAAACCGAGCGCAGTCGCGATGTGGGCTATCGCCGCTCGGGCGAGGTACTCCCACAGCGTTTCGGCCAGCTTCTCCAGCCATCGGCTGCGCACGCCTACTCCCGACGCTTCTTCTTGGTTCGCGCCTTCTTCTTCTGTTCGTGGTAGCCGGCTGGGGGTTCCGCCACCATGCGCAACGGCGGAGCCGTGAAGTCCAACTCGAATGGAGTGGCCGAATCGGGCTTGGCTCGCCGCGCTGCCTTGAGTGTGACGTTAGTTCCCGCCGTTCGTGGGTAGTCTATCCCCCTGCCGTCGAGCAAGTCC
>Ga0209777_10002003_pt1 | contig 27852 bp, 51 predicted proteins | sample FrelakmetHBP12HB_FD_187147 | JGI IMG/M metagenome (GOLD analysis project Ga0209777, IMG submission 187147) | Freshwater lake sediment microbial communities from the University of Notre Dame, USA, for methane emissions studies -HBP12 HB (SPAdes)... | ecosystem: Environmental > Aquatic >...
CATAGCCGTTCCCTGCCGGAAGGGGTTTGTTAAACTTTCCTCTTTCCCCCTACCCATCCTATTCTTGCTATACTCTATAAGCCTGGATCGGCAATCCCCGGACACTTCGCACTCCTTACACTCTGTCACATTGGCATCGTAGTGCCGACCAAAGCAGCTATCGTAGACTTTATGCTCTTTCATCCCGCCTCCAGGGCTAAGCCCCTAAACTCAGTTTAATCCCGTAATCCTGCGGTAGCAGGGGATTCTACTCCTCAGAATCCGCTTTAGACTTCTTGGACACCCTCTTGCTAGCCCCCTGGTTCATAAACTGCTTATACCCCTTCGGCTCAGTAAACGCCTTTGGGTCCTCTTTCCCCATCCTATAAGGATACAGGGCACAATCTTTGACTGGACATTCCCTGATCTCCGCCCGGTTGAACCCGGAGCAGTCATAGCACTTCAAACGGATCGCCCTGCTGCGTTCATATCTCATTCTTTTCCCCCTAGAATCCCAAAATGAATTTTAGACTCATATCATAGTCGTAAAATTGTGCCTTGTCAAGGATGTCCCGTATGTTTCCGGGATAGTCCGCCGGGTCATACGGAGCGGGTACCAGAGCCACCCGGGTCTTCACCACAGAATGCAATCTCTCCGCCAACTTCATCGCCGTCCCCTGGGCATCCGAGTCAAGCATTACCACATACTCATCACACCTCTTGCCGATCAGTTTATTGAACTGGATGTCTGAGATCTCCTTCCCCAGCAAAGCCACCGCCTCAGTTCCCGTCCTCATAGCGTCAAACACGCCCTCAGTAATAACGCAACGATGGCCATATCGTTGGATACTGTCTATATTGAACACCACCTGAGCCTTGCCGTTCGGCAAATACTCTTCTCCGTGCTTCTTCTGTTGCCCATGTTCTAACTTAGCCGGATTCTTCACTTTCCTGTAGATGCCGCCCAAGTAAGACCTGCCTAGATAGTACACCAACTTCTCTTCCTCGAAAACCGGGATGATGATCCTTCCCGCAAACGCACCTGTACTGCAATATCCCAATTTGTGGTTCTTGACAGTCTCCAGGGTCAACTTGCGAATGTTCAGGAGATAGTTCATCGCCAGACCACCCATCACACTCTTATCCGGCAAAGGTTTATATCCCTTCGGGAAAGAGACTTCCACCAGATCCGCATTCTCTTCCTGCGGCACCGCTTGTTCTGCCGACAGGTCTCCGTCAAATTCTATATCAAAGTCCCGCAAAAACTTGCTTAATCTCCCACCATATCCACACTTCCAGCAATGCACCACCAGTTTCTTTTGATTGATCCCAAAGTGTTTTGGTTTTCCGCATCCTGGCACCGGGCACGTAATGATGATCTCCTGGTTGTGCTTATCCAGATATGCTTCCGGGAACCTGGCTTTTATGGTCGTGAACAGATCACTCATCTTTAGACATACCTCCTATAGAAATTCTACCAAAGTCCGTTTGAACTTTGATATAGCTTCCATCCTCAACATCCCGAGCCCCAGCCACGAACAGTCTCATAACTGGAGGGGTCAAAGCTTTTTCATCTTTGCTTTGGCATAAAGTTATAATAAAATCAGCTATTTGTATTTTGCTTATCGTCCCACCTGTATCTTCCATCTCCACCATTGTCTTGCCAAACGCTTGTCTGCCTGCCTGAGCAGCCGTCCATATCGCCACATTTCGGCTCATCGCCAAACCACGCAGGTCCTCATAGATGCTAGCCTCTTCCTTCAGACTGTCATTTATGTGTCGGTTAGCCCTCATGATATCCGCATAGTCAACCACCAACATATCTGGATAAAAACCTTTCGCCTGCAAGCGATCTAAATGCGAGGCGATCATATCCACCGTACAACTCCTGGTTGGGTACGACTTTATAACCAAAGCCTCATTTACGACCAATTCATTCATAATGTTCATCACCCGATCACGAATATCTACTGGATCGTTTTCCATTTTTTTGTATTCTATGCCAGAGAACGTGCTGTCATACCTTTTCGCCGTTTTCTTCAAAGACAATTCAAAAGTATAATGCACAACCTTTTTCCCGCCAATAATCGCCGCCTTCCCCATATTCACTAGGAACATCGACTTCCCTCTCTTACTTGAACCCAAGATAATACCTAGCTCGCCATAGTCTATCCCTCCACCCATGTACTTGTCCAGCTCCCCAAGCAACGTATGGATTCTGGTATCCTTCTGATCTTGCCCCCTAAAGAACGAACCATCTGCCATCGACGTAAAATATTCCAATCCAATATCCTGGACATCCCCTACCTTGTTTGCTTCTGCAATCAGTTCCTTGATCTTAGCATAATCCCCGACTTTCAAGGCATCCGCCGACTGGAGTATCGCATTCTTCATCGCCTGATGTTGAGCAAACACCACAACCTTATCCCGGATATACGCAAAGTTGTTTTCCTCCCGCATGGCAAAAATACTACTTATCTCTGAATTCAGATAGTCCTTGTTAAGGCTTTGCCCCGAAGTCCTGACCTCTTCCTGCAGGATCTCCAAGCTGGGGATCTCTTTATACTTTTCGTAGTGTGCCTGGATTAATCCATAGATCGCCCGGTGCATTTCGTTGCCGAAATATTCAGCCTGGATGAACACCCGATATTCGTGGAAGTTTTCTTTGTTCAACAGGAACCGTAAGATCTGCTTTTGGAAGTCCATCCCAAAGTTGTATTGGTCAGCCATTCAACATCCCCTAAACACCCGGCAGCCGGGCGGAATTTTTGAACCGTAGTGATTCTTGGTGCAGTTGCTTTTGTCTTAAGGTTAAAGTCTCCAGCGGAACCGTCCCGTCCGCTCCGGCTTTTTGGAGCGGACGGGTTTAAGGTTCTGTCTTCTTTTTCTACCCAAAAAAACGTCTCAGCCGTTTCGGTGTGGTTTTTTAATCTAACATTCGTCCAGACTTTAAAATATTCTAAAATTTGATACTTTCCTACTTTCAGCTTTAATGCTGAAAGCTGAATACTGAATACTTTAAAGCTTTAATTAAAGAGCTTTTAGTTCTCCGTGCGTGCGTTCGAGACAGCGACGAGAAATTCGCATGGTGGAATTTGGTATATTTTGCCCTAGTTATAAACAGCTTATCCACAGGCTAAATCTCCAAAAAATTGGCAGGTATTCCTGGCAATTTTTTTGCCACCGCACCTGTTTGAAAAAGAGTGTAAAAAGTCTTATCTTTTTTGAGGTAAGATTTGGGCAAAATGTCAACAACAAAACGGGGCCATTTCTGGAACAATTCTGCTTTGGTTTTTAGATGGTTCCCGGCAATACAATCGGCAACGATCTTTTCCCAATAGTTATACAATTCGTCTCCGAATAAGGTGCCATCTTTTTTGCGGTAATAAAGGTAAGGTCCGGTGTAAGCTATGCTGTTCAGGTAATATATTTTTGGGTGGTATATTTCCCGGTTATTAAACAAAAACCCCAAGTAGTCTTCTTGGTCTATTTCAAGCCGGGTCAGAATCCTATGGATGGTCAACAGCTGTTTCCAGATCCTTGTTCTGCGGATATCGCCGACACGCAAATCAAACCAAGACAACCCTTGAGGTGTCTCTTTATACTGTTCTTTATATCTTTTATAGAACGATTCCATAAGAGAAAATACCTTCTTCTCTTCTGGGTTTAACGCCTGTCGCATGTCCTCTAACCAGCCAGCCTTTTCCTTCTGCCGCTTAGCCTTGAAACCCTGCCTCAATTTTGACAAAATAGCCAAATCTTTACCTGTCATCTTAACCCTCCAACCGAACTCCGTCTTGGATTATTTCAAACTTTTCCTTCACATATTCGTCAAATCGTTTGATTGAGTGATCTAATAAAAAGTGGTGGCAACAGTTGATGAAATCGTGGACGTGCAGGCGGTTGTCCCCGCCCTTCTTTCTTAACCCCCTTCCTACCCGTTGTAGCAGCTGACTGGCCGATTCCCCGCCTGCCGCTATAATCAGGATCTTTATGTTTGGTAGATCCAGCCCCTCGTCAACCAACGGAGTGGAAATCAGGATCTCTGTCTTGCCTGTCCGGAAGTCCTCTAGCTTCTGCATAACCTCTTCGCTCCCCAGCTCTGAAAAGACCAGATCGGCCTTAACCCCATCTGATAGCCTGGCCAGCAAATTCTCCCCATGTTCAGTCCGATTGACAATAATTAAAACATTGCCAACTTTTGACTCCTGCCTGGCAATGTCTGCTACCTGGTCGTTGAAAAAATCGTTGTCTATAATGCCTAACCGATAAGCTCCCGGGGTTACAACAATGGTTCTACCTTGCCCGTTCAAAACAAGCCGTTTTTGGGTTTCACCGTATCGATCAACGTACTCCTCGTATTCCAGTTCGTCCCGGAAAGCGGTCTTCTTGTCTATGGTCAAATTATCGATTGTGTGTAGGTAAATGGTTGGTTTTGCGGAGTAGCCCTCCTGGATCAGAAAGTCGTTGGTGATTACGCAGACGTTGGAACTGATAGCAGCTTTTATCTTCATTAGGTTGAGTTCTTTTTGTTTTAGTGCGGTGCCGGACAAGCCGATCCTGTAAGGAGCTGGCATCTTCATCAAGGTCTTATAGTACGATTCTGACTTCCCATGATGGACTTCATCCACGATTACCGCATCATAAACGTCCAATAATTTTTTAATCGCCTTGGAGTTGGTCTTTTCCTTCCCGGAAACTAATCTGGAAAACGTCTGGATCATAGCAATCGTAAGTTGGTTGTCCGGTTCAAAAAGTCCATCACCAATCAAACCAATCGCATCCTCTTTCAGGGAGAGCCTCTTCATAAGCCGTTTGGCGGTCTGGTACATCAAAGTCTTACGGTGGGTCAGCCAGAGGATCTTCAGGTTGCTCTTCAGGAAGATCTTAATCATAACCGCAGCCACCTCAGTCTTCCCAGCGTTCGTGGCAGCGTTGACAATTATAGCTTTCTGAGCAAGGATCTCTTCAATGGCTTGGGTTTGGTAATCCCTCTTCTCCGCTCCCGCTAAAGAATAATCCACCCCAACAGCCAACGGCTTGATCTTCCGCACATCATCTTTTTCATAAGGGATGTTCTCTACTGTCAAGAATTCTTCGATCATCGGGAGAAAGCCCCCGGGTAAACGGTTGTAGCTCTTGTTGTAGAAGTGATACTTCCCATCAGAAAAATGTTGTTTGAAAGAAGGCATAAACCAATAGTTCGGGAAGAACACTGAGAAGTGGTCGTCCAGCTTGTCAACTATGGTATTGGTAAGATTGCGGAAATAAACGTGCTGGCCAGAAATGTAGAGTTCTAATGTCATTAAAGGTCCTAAGATGCCAGCCCCATACTCCCTTTGTTGAAGGCCGAAGCCTCGTCCAGTTTGCTGTTAGGTAAACCGGAAATGGGACTGGCAAACAGTTATTTTAACGCTTTAACTTTTTTACAAAATAGTAACGTATCAGCCGTTTGATCTTCACAGGCAGTGAGATCCTTGGCAAAATCTTTAACAAATTGCTTGGGGTCCATTCCGGAACATCTTATCTTCTTCTTGTTCCAGGGAAATGGCACTAACTTCCGATATTTGGCAAACACTTCTTTTACTTTCATACATCCCCTATTAGATCCATAAATTTTCCATCAACACATCAGGGTGTGCTGACAGCAGATTCGTCCGATACTTAATGTTCTGGCATTTATGGATGAGCTTACGCAAATGTACCATATTGATGGTCAAACCAAAATTCTGCAAATAGTCATCAATGTCATGGGTGAACAAAAACTTTTTGGCGTCTTCTTGGAGCGACCTCCTGCGGATATCAGAAAGCCTTTTGTGCTTCGGGTCGTGGTATACGGAACCACACAACTGTGGGTTAAAATAATCTACAATGGCTTGCTTTATTACTGCCCCTACCAAACATACTGCAACAGCATCAGTGGTTAAGTTCACAGACAGGTCTTCGGGCTCTTTCATCGGTCAATTCCCCCTAGGATTATTTATTCGGACTTTTCGGTGAATTCAAATCGGCTGATTGTCAAAGAACAAAATTAGAAACGGAAACGCCAGCAGACAGGCGGTTAGCCCATCTGCTGGAACATTTTTAGTTTTTTTTTATGGATTGGTTGGTGTGAAACAGGTCATAGATTAAAAGCTCTCTGTGCTACATTAGCCTTAAGTTCGACTGTCGGCTTTTCTTCCGATACAAGTGTACTCTATCAAACTTTAGTTGTCAAGCACTAAATGCAATTAATCTTTTTTCATGCGGTCTTCATCAATCTTCATTGCCACTAATCTTTTGCCTTTCAGTATGACTTCTATGCCGACATATTTGTTGTGGCCTTCGCCGTAGGGGCGGATTTTGTAGACACCTTTCGGTGTGCGGAAATGGAGCGTGGTTTTAAATTGGCCGAAACATTGATCCGTAAAGTTGCACAAAATATCATGGACAATGGTGGCCAAGGGGATTAACTGTTTTGCGTGGTGTCGTGCCCGAGCTTTCATTTCGTTCGCTTTACTGCGATCTATCTTGCTTTGCTTTTCCATTATTACCTCCTCACTGATTAATTATATCACTTCACAAAAAAGCTTCTTGGCAAATTGCCCACCATTATCACAAAGAGTTTCGCAGCTATTGCACCCCTTCTCTTTACCGACCATCACTTCGTGCTTCTTCCGGTGGGGGCAAAGAGCGTCTTTACATTTCTTGTTATGCAAACATAAATACTTTATCCTAGCCACATTTCACCCCCTTTCTTTGTTGTAGTCAACACCACTGTTGGTAAATCTACGCATCTGGACAATCATTTCATTCTTTACTCCTTCTCTTGCCTCTTCCTTAATTGATTGGCTGATCTCTTCTGCCGTAGGAAGCTTAGCCAACTTACACCATCTTTCCAGCAGAAGCTTTTTTAGTTTCCGGTTTCTGAACATAAGTGCCTCCTTTCTTATTTTTTACTTTCTTCTCTTTTGGTACCAAGTGAGCAATCTTCTCCACGTGGCCGCAACGACGGCACACCTGTTCCCCAGTGGAAATCCTTATGTAGGTCATCGCACTCTTACACTCTCCACATTTCATATTCATAACGTCCCCTCTCAGCCTAACAAATTATTCTTCAGGTTCGGTGTCTTCTATTGGCGGTTCGTAGGTCCTTTTATCCCGCTCTTCAGGAGTGGTCAAGTATTTATCTACCAACATTACTACCACATCTATAACCAGCTCATAAGCCTGGCGAAGCGGTTCTACCTCAATACTGCTCTTATCCAAACTGTCATAAGCAGAGTTGATCATCTCTGCCGCATCGTTGAGGTGCTTCTTTTGTACTTCCACAAACTTGGCCTTCTCCCTAAAATTCCTTTGTGCCTGAGTTAACTTTACCTTATTCGTTTTCTTTTTTGTCATGGCTTTCCTTCTCCTTTTCTTTGATGGTTATATTGATTGGCTCATCTGGGTCCAATTGCCCTTCATTAACCGCCCAGGGATTTATCCCTGAGGCCTTAGAGATTTTATCCCAAACCCCTAAAATTTGTGCTTCCCTGAACGTTATGATCATTATCCTACTCCTTAATTTGGCAATATTCTTTAATCTTTCTTATCGCATATCCGTCACCAGTATGCTTACCCGGGTCGTCAGACAGTTTCACGACAGGATTACCTTTAACAGAAGCTAACTTGATAACCATATTAAGCGGTTTATATCCGACATCGTTCGTCAGGTCCGTGCCTATCCCAAAGACACAGTTGGTTTCATCTTTAAACCTCTCATATATAACTCTAGCCTTCTGCGGGTTCAGGCTGTCGCTCCAGACAAACTTTTTGTGTTTGGGATTAATCCCACATTGCTTGTAATAAGCCAAAACCTTCTTCCCAACTTTGATAGGATCTCCACTATCTAGCCTTACCCCATCCATCAGCCGGAAAAACTCTATGGGGACTTTCCTTATAAAGTAGTCCGTAGTTAATGTGTCAGTCAGCATTATACTATACTGCTTCCCGTAGAACTTCTGCCAACACTCCAGCCAAACCGTATTATCCTCTCTCCCAGTCAACGCTTGCATAGCCATAACCACTTCATGGGCATAGGTGCCAATAGGCGGGATCCTATACATCATAGCAAAATAAGGATTGGAGGTGCCCAAGAAGTGAGGGTTGTCATCTCTCATCACATACACAAGGGCGTTCTGTACCTCAAAAGAGAATCTCCTTCTAGTGCCAAAGTCCGCAAAAGGGAACTGCAAGATCTTAGATTTATGATACATCCTCTGTTTGGCTACCCAGATATCTATCCCCGGCTGATATTGATTAAAATAAAGCTCTGATATGATCGCCAGCAGAGGCACTTCCCAGAAAATAGTTCTCTGCCAGGGTCCTGCTATCTCTATATCCAGTTCCCCCTTTTTCAGTTTGACAGAAACCTCTTTAGGGTTAAACCTGTACTTCTCAAACCAATCCACAAACTCTGGGTATATAGAGTTTTGCTTTAGCAGCCACTCCTTCTCTCCTGGAGTTAGCCGAAGGGTAGACAGGTGAAGGATCTCTTTTTTCAACTTCCTGTCAAATCCAACAGGGAACTTGTCTGCCTTGTTCCGGTTGATGAATTTATACTTAACCGGAGTGTTGAAGAAGTTGAAGTAAACCACTTGTCCCATTGTCCACTTGTAAAAATCTGAATCGAGTAAAGAGTTAATTACCGGCATGAGATCTCCTAAAAATGTTATATTCTTTTCATCTTCCAACCTTTATGATGCTCTCTGTCGCCGTTTGCAACCTTATGTAGATTTGCCGAGATCAAATCGTTCTGTTCACAAAACAAAGTAAGCCCATTAGTGGTAATATGTATTCCGCCTTGCGGATCAATTAAACAATATTTCTTTATATTAACGTTCCCCTTTGCAGTTTTGCTCTGCTTCATTCTACTTTTTTTCGTCATAGGAGGACGATTTTCCCAAGCTTTGCTCAAATTTTTCTTATGCTCCTCTGTAAATTTCATACCCATTCTTCGCTGGCTCATAAGTTTTCTGGTTGCCGCACTATGGTGATACCCTGTTCTTTTACCTTTCATCTTTTGCCCAAGCAAGATTCTCCCTATATCTGTTATCCCTTCCCCACCCGTTGTCATATTATACAACTTGATACCTTGACTCTTGTAACCCTTTATAAACTTCCGTTCATAGTGATTAGCTTCCTTCTCAGACAAATTTTCTTTTAGTGGCACCATAGTAAAAGGAAAACCTTTAGCGATCAGTTTTCTTGCTTTCCGATAATAAGGGTACTGAGACCGCCCTCTCACATTTCTAATTAGAGATAAATGTCTCCGCTCTCTCTTCCGGAAATTGGAAGTTTTTCCTACATAATATGGGACATTATTGGGATCCAAAAAAACATAAACTATATACATTGACTACCCAGCAAACTATCTATAATTGGCATTAATTTCCTTCCCTTCCCGCACCGCTCTCTTGGCAGCTTTCCTGTTAGTGCGATTCATCAAAACCCTTTCGTGTTTGCGGTAATTAATTTTCCCTTTACTTAGTTTTTTCATTCTTTATCTCCCGCTCAAAAGCCATAAACCCGTTTCCCTCAGATTCCTTTTCGTATTTATCCCGGTTAAGCCGTATTATTTTAATGGTCGGGAAAAGAAGATCAGTAAGTTTTATGGGATAATTCTTATGGCCTACAATCCAGATCTCATCATCTTTCTTAACAAATCCGTCTTTTATTAAAAAATCTAACCGTCTCATCAACTCGCCTACATTCATTTCTTTTTCCCTTCCGGAAGCTTTGTCATTACAATTACCTTATCCACACTAGGGTCATATTTGACTTGATACCCATTACGCACATACTCTATCCAGGCGTGTCCGGTCCCATTGTGCAATCCATACATCATTCGGGCTCCAGTAATCTCAGGATCCTTCTGGAGAAGCTCCAGCCTCTTCAGGCTTCTCCCCCAACAAACCTGGTTAAGGCTTCCCACCTCAACATAGGTATCATCTTTGTCGTGGCCATAGACCTTCGGCACCTGATCATCAAAAGCTTGTTTAAGCCCCATGACCAAAAACAACAGCATAAGCACCGCATAGCAAATTGCCATCCAAAGATAAAAATTCATCTTCATTTCTTCCCCTTTCTTTTCTTTTCCATTCTCCATTTCTGATTATGTCTCATTACAACTTCTTCCCAGGTCTCCTTAAACCTCTTACTCTCATTTTCTTTTATAAGGCTTAAGGTTTTTATTGCAGGGTGGCCTTGATCAACCGCCAAAACACATTCTATATGATTATAGTTTGGGTCCCAACAGGCATCCATGACATAGCCTATAGTATTTGCTTTATCAATCTCAAAATTTCCACATTGGCCTAACTGAACCCGCTTACCAATGAAAGTTTTATAACTTTTCTTTAACTCTTCTTCAGGAAAAACATCCCCAACCCCTATTGCTCCAGGACTAAGAATGTTTACCCTAAAAACCAAATACCCCGGCTTAACTTTTTTCTTTTTCATTTCTCTTCACCTTCTCCAATCTGCTCTATAGCTTCTGTCAAATCTTTTAGCATAGACCACCCTAGGATCCTTTTTCTTTCTCTTTTTAACTACCTTAGAAATCTGTCTAACTGTAATTTCATAATGCTTGTCTTTTCTGTCAGCCCTCTCTCTTGTCGGGTCTCCTATTACATTTATAGTACCCAAAATAGAGTACTCTTTTGAATCTATCGGGAATTCTGATGCCCAAACATCAAAGACCTCTTTTTTCATCCTAATCCTCCCTCACATTGACAAAATAAGTCTTTATATTTTTCATATTTTCTCTCTAAACGAGTATCGTAGGTAGACGACTTATATAGCCAATCTAATATTTTTTTTGCATTTTTTGTATAATAAGTAAAACTAACATACCATCCTTTCCCTTTATGTGGAACACATATTCCAGCTTTGGTCTTGGCTGAATACATTTGGAATGTTAATTCAGAACTTAATATATCATTAATCCGAACCAATAAAGCCCTACTGCCAACAAATGATAAACCAGGCACTGTGGAGATTGTGATGCACCCATCCCCATCTAGAACCCCTCTTATGAAAGAGCTATAAAACTTCTTTGGCAATTTGTTGGGGAAAGACGCTATCTTACTCTTTACCGGGACTATATTAAAATTTTCAATAAGATCATTTTTTATTTTCAACTCAGAAATTTGTATTGACACGCTTCCTTTAGACTGGATTATTTTACTATTAGAATGGATTGCTTTTAAGAAAAGTATCAAATGTTTTATGTCTCTTTGCTGCAAATGTATCCCTAATACATTTCTCTCACTACGCAAACACCCGTCTGCCATAATAAAACCAGCCCAATAAGCTGACTCTTCATTGTAAGAAGAGAAAAACTCTCTATTACATTTATGGGTTTTAAGTCGTTTTAATTGCCCCAGCCTCTTTAGGTGTTTCTGTACAGTAGTTATATGCAACCCAAAACGTAAAGCAATTCTTTTTGAGCTATACCCCCTCTGGTACAGATAGGATATATTACTAATAATCTCCGGATGTACCGGGAAATTGTTCCTCCCATCTCTTTTCACCTCTTCTTCCTCATTTCTTCTCCTTTAATAAATCTGGGATCATCTTCTCTAGATTGGCCGTCTCTATATGCATTATGCACATCTCCATCCACTTTTCAAACGGCTGAACGGCTATTTCCTTAACTGCATCCCTTACCACCACTATGCGGTATTTTCTTTCATAGAGACCTTCAATAGCATATTTTACGCATATATCAGTAGTAACGCCATAGACTATCACCATATCCGGATTGATCTCCCTCAGGACTACTTTAGTGAAGCGGTTCCCCGAGAACACATCAAACCTGTCCTTATAGAGGATTATATTTCTAGCTTCTTTTATAGAAAACCTAGGCTCGTCCTCAACTACAAAATTGGCATAAAATTCAGCAATAGCATCTTGTGGTTTTGTCTCTGGGATAAAACTGCTGCCTTCAGTGCCGCCCATACAATGTGGAGGGAAGGTGTCTTTATAATCAGGAGTAGATGAGATTTCTTCATCTCCTGGCTCGTGTAGATCCCCGGTATTGACTACTTTTATATTATACTGCTTAGCCAAATTGGTAAGCTTCTGGAGATTAGGTATAATCTCTTCTGCCCCCTTGACATAAAGCTTCCTGTCCGGTAATAGAAAATCCTTTTGTGTGTCCACGTTCCAAAAAAGTAATTTCATTTAATCCTCCTCAATGGCTAGTAAATTCTATATTAACATTAACGTCATTCTTGATCGCTTCCTCTAAAAGATAGATGACCTTAGCTTTCTGGATCGCCTCTTTGATCTCCCGGCAACCGCCACCACCACTAGCCATCATCTTCCCTTCTTTTACATAAGCAGCAAAAGCACCGAGTTTCTCCCCGCATTCGTGGCATGACTTTAATCCAGGGCGGAGTTTTCTTACGATTTGCAGGATCCTTTTAGGGTCTGGCTTTAATGCTTTCTTTATTACTTCCTCTTCATAGTCGCAAGATTTTAATGAGCAATATCCTGGTTCCACTTTTAGCTTATAACCTGTGGCCACATTTCTCCTCCTTCTTCCTTATAGGCTCAATTATTACTTGCTCCCCCTTAAAAACCTTCGCCCCTTTTCTCCTACACTGAGGACATCGGCGTGGCTCACCTTCCGTGACCCGTTGGAAAGTTAACCCGCAATCTTCACACTTCCAATAATATATTTTTGTCTTCATTTTTCCTTCTCATTATAAGTTTGTGTATACCCCGTATCTATATCCACCGTATGCCCTGTCTTTCTAGCGTGAGCCCGTCCCGTTTTTTGCGATGTCGTATAATCCTCATCTACAAAATCACACTCGCAACATCTCGCTATAGAATGAATGAGCCACTTTCTACATCTCATTTCGCCTCCTAATAATCTTCAATTATAACAAACTCACAACTTAACTCGTCAGAAATTCTTTGTCTTCGGATCACATCTCTTTTTTTAGCCTTCCCCCATTTATGGTTTTTCTCGTCAACCTCAAAAGCGATATTATACTTTTTTGAATAACCATCAAGATAATAACCTAAAACTTCATATTGCCTTTGTATTACTGTCTCATATTCATACGCTATCTGGTCTAACATCTCAGTTTCGTTTTTGCCAATTAAAGGGCTTATAGGTAGCCCATCACTAATTTGGGACTGTAGACGAGCAAATGTTTGTATACGAAATTTGTGTTTATTCTCTTCTGTATGAGTTTTACCTAACATCCCTCTAGGGTGTGGGCGATCTTCCCAGATACATAACCCCTTGCTCCAAGGCACTCTAGTCTTAAGTTTCTTCTTTATTCTTAAAGCCTTTTCTTCCCCATAGAACTCTTCATAGGTTTTCCCTTTTCTTAACTTTAATATCTTCTTCCTGCCAATTTTACCTGCCTTTAGAATAGCCCTCATCTGCTTTGGGTTAAGAGGCTTCCCTTTTCTCGCTAAAGATAATTTCTTTTTAGTGCTAGGCGACTTTGTTAGCCCTTTTAGTTTAAGAGAATACCCCAACACCCTTTCATCTGTTTTCTTAGTCAACCCCTTATTCCAAGCAGATCTACCAATATTTAACTGTCTGGTTCTCTCTATCACCGTTGGATTAAGGAGAGGGTTAGATACCCCTTTCTTAACCCACCAGGGGACCATCTTTACATTTTGCGGCATCATCCGCCCCCTTTAAAGGACTATCCTTTACCATATGATTCAAAACAAGACTATGAACCGTTTCTGTCCGGGAATTGCTCCACTTCAAATACTTCGCCAATTTTAATACATACTCTGCCGAAACGAGCTCGTGTTTAAGATAGTTAGAATACCCTTTCTTGTTGCTAGTTTTAGTGGCTATCTTTCCTAAATCATGGCAAAGTGCAGCCCACCGGAGCTCAATACCTAAAGGAGTATTTTCAACAACTTTGACCGTATGTTCCCACAAAGTCATAGAGTGATGAGGATTATCTTGATCAAACCCTACCTGCAACCACAATTCAGGAAGAATATACCGTAAAATCTCTGTTCTAGCTAAGAAATTCAGCCCGTGAGCCACATATTTTCCCATCAAAAGCTTATCCAGCTCCATTACCCATCTTTCCTTACTAACTTCCAGGATTTTGTAGTTCAGCTGTTTACACATATCTTCAGCTTCTTCATCCACAGCAAAACCTAACTGGGAAGCAAAACGTGCAGCCCGGAGCAACCGTAGAGGATCTTCTTTAAACCGTTCATTAGCTTTTCCCACACAGCGAAGAATACCGCATTCAAGATCCATTTTACCATTGAAGGGGTCATAGACTATCCCATCCTGGCCAATGGCTATAGCGTTAATGGTAAAGTCCCTACGGCTTAAATCAGACTCCAGAGCTTGTACAAATTGCACCTGAGGCTTCCTGGAGCCGCTTATATAGGTCTCAGACCGGAAAGTGGTAATCTCTGCCAGTTGACCATCTATTTTGACCCCTATGGTACCAAAGCGTTTGCCAGTCAAATAAGGCCTTCGCCCTGCTTCCCGGATCTGGTGTTCTATGTCTTCAGGTAAAAGTGGGGTAGTGAGATCCCAATCCTTAGGGGTTAGCCCCAAAAGATGATCCCTAACACAACCACCTACCAGATAAACAGGGGAAACTATATTCCCTACTTCCTTTAATATTTTGTCTTTCATTTTGCCTCTCCCTTGATTTGGAACAGCTCTGCCACCTTCTCAAACATTGTCTTGTCTGTAAAGAAAAAGAAGTGGTTATCTATCTCTAGCCATCCCCCAATCCTCTTGGAGGCATAAGAGTCCCCATCTAAAACCTGCTTCAATAAAGACACCTCTTTAAGAGGCCTATATTTGTCTGCCGCTAATTGTTGAATGAGTTCCTGGACATCCACTACATCTTCTTTCCGGCAAAGATAGTAAATGGGCACCTTTTTGGTTTGGACTTCAATGGAACCAGAAACATAATTCTTACTATTGTTGGCGATTTCGGCAATGGATTTTTGTACAGCACCAAACTCAAATTCAGCTGAACCCATATAATCAAAGCCGAATATCGGGCGGAGCAGTTTCATAGCGGCCTCAGTAAGCCCTCCATTAACCAATCCCCCACCAAAAGAAAATACCCCCGCCAGCTTCTTAAGCGGGCTATCTGGTACTGTTGATGGAAACTCTAACCTTTGAATCAAATAAGTACAACGTTTCATTTTACCCCCTAGTCAATGGTTTTGAGGAACTCATCTGTTATCTCATAAGCCCGGGAAACATCCGGCTCTCCTGAAAGGATAACGTGGATAAATGACCTATTAAGCCTTGGTTGGAATCCCCGGATAAAGGTAACCTTCCCTTTCTTATAATACCAAACCGGGACATCAAACTGATCGTATTCCCATTGTTCCTTCTGTTGCTCAGCTGATTCAAAGATAATCACTTTGGTATCTCCGTGCATATCGGTTCTACTGAACCCTTTTGGTAGTCCTAAAAAAATTCTGCCAATAGCCGAAGAGGTCGTCCCCGAAAATGCTTACCGCATCCAATACCTGATTGTTCCGGGACAAAACAATCGCCACCATTAACACATCCAGGGCATTGGTATTCTAGTACCGCTTTTGGAATTTCTTTATCATTCATATTTTCTCCCCAAACCTTTCTTTAAGTTCTCTTTTCCAAAGTCTAAGTTGCCAACTCCAAAAATCCACTGCCTCTCCCTTCCCTATACTTTTCCAGTAATGGATTTGCTTCTTCACTCCCTGAATAGTTTCCTTTAACTCTCTACGCCCATGCGGCCTGGTATGCGGGATAAAATTTTTCTCTTTCATCTTATTCCCCCGCAAGCGTCTTTAACGCTTCCTTATATTTTTCCTGCAGCCTCAACCGATCGGCTTCCGGCAGGCCATCCATTCTCTCTGGAGAAGTATTATGTTTGATATCCGCCAACTTGACCTTTAAGGCTATAGGGTTTTGCTTAACCCGCAGCCAATACTGCTGGTTCGTTTCCCCATCTCTTTTAGTGATCGCATCCAGGGCATCAGTGATATCAGAATAAAAAATTGGAGTCCCCGGATGCAAACCTGCCCAAGGAAGATCTTTCGTGAAAAACTCTAAGGTTAAAGGGGTGTCCTCAATAACGTCATGTAGAATAGCAACAACACTCTCTTCCATTGTTGGTTTCTCCAGCAACTCCTCTACCGCTAAAGGGTGTAGGATATATGGCTTCCCAAGCTTATCCACCTGCTTGTAGTGAGCCGCCCTGGCAATCGCTGTAGCCAATTGAATCATTTCCCTCTCATAAGCCATCTCTGTAATTATTGACATTGTTATCCCTTCCTCGGCCACGTTAGGTAATGAAGCAGCCCCTGGTAGAAAGCAATGTTGTGATGATTCCCTTTTGCTAAAGCAAGATCCAACCCAGCCTGGATGATCTTAATATCCGCCTCTAAACTAAAAGGTGGGAGCTTTTGCATTGACTCTAATTTCTCTTTCTGGTCACTTGTTAGAGGTTTCATTTCGCCTCCATCTTAATATAGTTTTTCTCTATCAGATATATTAACAGCTTCGCCCGGCAGTCGGCTTCAGTTTTGGCGACTATACTATCGCTTCCCTCATCTTGAATATAGAAACCAACTTCCCAAAATCCGTCACCCATCAATCTGGGGAGCGGAGCTTTTGTTCCAATTAGTTGGCCTAGTTCGGCAACAGAAAAAGCGGAGACAGCATCAGGAGTGTATCTTTTGGAAAGCACTTGGCCACCAAAGACCCCTTCCTCTTTCCCCTCCCGATACCAATCATAACAAAACAAACTCTCCTGCTTAACGCCCAGCTCTTTCAATTTCTGAGACAACTCTAAATTAGATACTTGCCATCCTAACATATCAACTTTCATATCTTCTCCTAACCTTTGATCACGCCCATAGGGCTCAACTCTACCAAGATCTCTACAAGATCCCCCTGCTGCTTCATCACTTCGGCAATGTCTTTATAAGATCCGGTAGCCTCATCCAAATCGTTCTGGTTGCGGATCCCGTGAACTATCCCCTGGTCATCCAACTTCTTGATCTCCTCTGCCAGATTCAAGGTCTTCTTTGCCACATTCCTCCCCATCTTCCGGCCAGCACCGTGAGAGCAACTCATAAAACTTTTGGGATTGCCCAAGCCTTTTACGATATAACTTCTGCTGCCCTGGCTTCCGGGGATAATGCCTATCTCCCCTTCCCTGGCAGAAGTAGCACCTTTTCTATGCACAATTACATTTTTGCCAAAGTGATTCTCAAACCGTGCATAGTTATGGGCTATGTTTATAAAAGACTGTCTAGTAGCCTGGAGCCCATCAAAATCCTGGTCAAACATACCGCAATTTACAAGTACCTGAATAATCCGATCCATCATCAGCTTCCGGTTTGCCAGGGCGAACTCTACGCAGTAGTTCATCTCAGCCATATAATCTTTAGCTTCTTTGCTTTCAATTGGAAAGAAAGCCAATTCCCATTCCTTAGGAACAGAGCTGTGCCATCTCTCATTTAACTCAATTGCCAGTTTATTGTAGTACTCGCAAACCTTATATCCCAGGTTCCTACTCCCGGAGTGGATCATTATCCAGACAAAGCCCTCAGTATCCCTCTGGATTTCCTGGAAATGATTCCCGGACCCAAGCGTGGCAAGTTGAGTTAAAGCAGAACTATACTCTCTATATATAATAGAAGATTGAGGATCCCTATTAAAATAATCAGAAAACTTTGGCATAAAAGATTCGGGCTGTTTCTCTGCGTGATGATCAAATCCAACAGGAATAACTTCCCGGATCTTGCCCATTATCTTCTTAAGGGTGTCCTTGTCTAGCCGTTCAGCCTTAATGGAAGTCTTCACCGCACACATCCCGCAACCGATATCCGACCCTACAGCATGCGGCAAAATCACTCCGTCAGTTGCGAATACCGTTCCTATACAAATGCCTTTACCAAAATGCACATCAGGTAAAGCAACAACCTGTTTAAAGATAAAAGGAAGACGAGAGCAATTTGTTAACTGTACTATCGCCCCTTCCTCTATATCCTCAAAGGGGATAAAACTAACAACTGGCACTCTACAATTATCAAACATTTTGGTATTCACAGCAACTCTCCCATTCAAAAAGGTTATAGTATTGCCCAAAAAAATCCTTTATCGCCGACATTATATTTTCAGGATGTTTCTTTATATCCTCTTCCCAGAAATAAATAAAATTAAAGCCTTTGTCTTCTAAATAGATTTGCCTATCCAAATCCTTCTGGTTTTTTGTTTCAGCAGAAATGTCTTTATAATATTTAGGGTTCCTATGCCAATAATCTCCATAGCAATCGATAATATATTTACCATCAGCTAAAAAGTCAACATTATATCCACCTATTTGCACATTCCTTCTATAATTTTTGCCTTCTATCATCCCAAAAGAAACCAAAATCTCATTAACCCTTTCTTCAATCTTAGTCCCGGTTTTTCTCCTTCCACTCTTTATAAAGATCTCCAGTCTCTTGTGTCTCTCTTCTATTGTCAATTTAGACCAATTCTCTGCCCTAGTTTTCTCTCTTTTGTCTATAATCTCACGGGTTGTAGGAATTTTGTAAAAAGTTGACCGTTCTCTCTTTCTGGAAGACTCCCTCATCTGCTTTAACGACTCGGTTGAATGCCTTCTCCCTAAAAAGGGATTAGGTTTGCCCGAAAACTTAAAGCAAGCATTACAGAACCCAGTTTTATTATGTCTGCACAGTTTTCTCCCACATTTAACACAAAATCTCTTCTTCCCTTCTTTCCATCTACCATTCAATTTCCCAGGCTTGGCACACGATTCCTTCACGCCAATATCCCACAAAGGGGAACCTGGGTGTTTATCCTCATAACTCGATATAGACAAACCACTACAACTCTTAAGATGTTGATAGTTTATCATCTTAACTTGTCGGTTACACTCTAAACATAATGGCATTTCTACTCCCTTATCATTGCTTGGGACCAGGATTCCTCGGTCTCCATAGTCGTTCCGAACAAAGTATCATTCATCACAGTATGGTTAACAGATCCTACTGGTTTGTAGCCTTCCTTAAGTTTGGCATTTACCTTACGCTCCAATTCCCAATCATCTTCCCCAGTCACCACAATATAATCAGACATCAATCCCCCTCTTCTTTAACTCTGCATTAAAAATATCTATCCAAAGAGTTGCCGATAAAACATACCGTTCAAAATCCTCATCTGATGCTTGTTCATAAGTTTCATACGCCACAGTATCTTCGCTAAAAGGATTTGCAATGCCAGTATAGAATTTGGTTACAATATTCCTATCTAGCATCCTAATGCAATTTTGGATATGGCTATCCCTCATATCCGCAACCACGATCCTCTCGCCAGTCTTCATTGTCCACTTCAACCTGGAGCAATTCTTTATAATATTCTCTCTGTCTCTATCCGGATTGCTGCTCACAAACTCCCTCTCTTTTCTTCCCCCTAAGTCCTCTAACAAACTCAACCACAACTCTATCAGTTAAAATATATTTCCGGTCAAAGGGTTGCTCTAAGGACAATCCCCCTAGCGATGTACAGCGACTTAGAGCCACATAAGCCTGTCCGTGTGCGAATATTCCCTGGCTGAAATCTAATTTTACTAAAGGGAACGTCTTCCCTTGGCTCTTATGAACAGTGCAGCTAAAGGCTAATTTCAACGGGAGCTGCCTAAAGGAGCCGATCTTTTTAGTGTCAATAGCATTCCTCTCCCTATTATAATAATAAGAGAAAATTTCCCAAACAAAAGGGGTGACAGTAACAACTTGCCCATTGCTTAACTGGACACTTACACTCGCCGCCTCTGATCCATATTCATCAAAAGTTCTTATGTCAACAATTCTCCCGACAGAACCATTTACCCAGCGGTCTTGATTGTCGTTATTCAACAGCATTATCTGGGCACCTACACCTATTTGCAATACTTCGTCAGTAGGATAAAAAGACCGATCGATCTCCCCTTCAATATCTGCCTTAAAGGTATAGATTTTTGTCTCCATAGACCGCAGAGACTCTTCATTGATCCTCGAAGCTTTTTTGTTAGTAGTAGTGAGATATACCGAATAACCAGCCTCATCGTATGGCAGCTCCGCCTTTACTCTTGTGTTAAGCAAGTCGAGTTGCTCTGTTGTAAGGCAATTATTCCTTATAGCATTTAGCATATCAATAAAGACTGGATCCTTCTGCCTATAAACCTTCACCAATTCAACAAGCTCTACATTCAGAGCATCAAAGCTTCTGGCAGAGAAAAAGTAAGGGCTATCATAAACCCGCCTAAAGATAAAAAGCTCTTTGCTTGTGACTACTGGCGGAAGCTGATGGAGATCTCCTATAAAAACAGCCTGAACCCCGCCAAAAGGCTTCCCCGGTGCTGGTCCATAAATTTTTAGAAATGCGTCAATACAATCAAATAAATCTGCTCGCACCATAGAGACTTCATCAATAATAATCATCTGAAGGTTGCGATACAAGGTCCTTCTCTTTTTGCTGACCATTAATTGCCAAACCTTTTCCCTGGTGATGTCTGGCCTAAAACCAAAGAAGGAGTGGATTGTCTCGCCTTTAACATTGAGGGCAGCAACCCCAGTGGGTGCCAAGATGGCCAAACGTTTGCTGGAAATTGCTTGGAAATATGATAATAGAACACTTTTTCCAACACCTGCTACCCCAGTGATGAAGAGGTTCTTCTTTGTATTTTCCATCAGATCTAGAGCTTCCTTGAACTGATCATTTATCTCGATTTCCATTAAGCCTGCCCTTCTACCTCTTTTTTATATTTCTCCGCCTTACAGCTTCTTCTATCTCTTCCATTCTATCCATAGCTATCTGCCTTCTCTTTTGATAGCCTTTACATTTCCGACAATTGTCAACGGAGCCACAACCCTTATAATATTTGCAGCTTGGTTTGTTTGTCCTCATCTTTTCTCCCTAAAATATCAGGCTTGCCGTGTCATTCCATCTGCTATATAATTTGCAGTTAGCCTGGAGAATCATATACCGCAGGTTCTCCCCATTCCCACTGGTCATACAGCTTTCGTCTAGCACCACACTCATCCCTCTTAATGAATATTTTATAAAGCCTGTAGAAAGCACGCCTATCTGTTTACCCCGGCAGAGGATCTCCTCTTTCATAGAATTATAAATTGCCTGATCAATCTTATGTTGTTTGATCCACTTATCCTGCTCACAAGCAGTGCCCTCTGTATATAATTTTCTTAAAGTTACCTGGTCGGCTCCAAGCTCATGTGCTCTATTTAAAAGATGATGGAGGTGCCGCTCCTCGCCCCCTGTATCGTCATCCCAACAGTCATAATTAAAGGCGTCAGTCAAATTCAGCCCTAGTCTTAAATTGAAGTCATACCTTTTGATCTCCCCACAAACATCAGCCAAACGGAACCTTAATGCCTTAGGCACTCCGATAATCTCCAGATTTTTCTTATCCTTATATGGGTCGGCAATAGACAGGCTTATTGTGGTCACCCCAACTGTATTCCGGAGAAACCGCAAGCTCTCATCAGTCAAAAATACCCCGGTCGTCTGGAACTCTATCCACTGGAAAGGATCCCGCAGCATAGCATTCCAGTGAGAGAAACTCCTGAGAAACGCCATGTTCTGCAGCGGCTCACCTTTCCCGGTCAACACTATAGTGTTGCACCCGCTATCCCTGGCGAACTGCAGCCTATTCCTATAGTCCCTTTCATAGAGATCTGTAAACCGCTTATTCTCTTCTATCTGGTTCTTATATATATCTGGCCGCATCCGGGAGACGCAGAATTTACACTTGTTCACGCACCCTTTAGTGGGTACTACAACCAATAATGTTTGGACTTGCATTAATTACCTCTTTACGAAAGATCTTGAAGGTTGGGTTTGAACCAACACGGCGTTTCCGCCCGGGACTAGGTTTCCCCGGTCCCTATGTCTGCCAATTCCATCACTTCAAGCCTTACTTATAATTATTTCCTGTGCCGATCATACCAGTCTTTAAGCTTTGGGCTATGGTTAATAAGGAACTCACCCAAGACAACCGCCATCTGAGCCTTGCTCCTGTACTCAAAAATTCCACTGTTAGTAGTGATTTCCTTCTGAACCCCACCTACCTCTGTCTGCTCCGCTATCCGGACCAAAGGCATCCCACTGGTTTCTGGCAAGACCATAACGATAAACCGATCGCAAGCGTACTTTTCGCCTTTCTTTTTCTTCGCCATACTAACTGTACCTCCTCACTAAAATTGATTCTTACCTGCTACTAAGTTCTTTCCTCAGCCTGTTGAGCTCTGCAATATGGTGCCCAATGGAACAGGCCAACTGCTTTTTGGTCATGTTGCTTGGGGCTATCTTTCTACCGCATTTTCTTGCTTTCATCCGATCCTCCTTTAATTTAAACCTTGTTCCACTTCTACAGATTAACAAAAGGTAAAAACTGTATGGTGGAGGGTCTGCCCAAGGGAAGCGAAATGACCACTTGTGGGAGCAGTAGTGCCCGACAGCACTACTCTGAAATTATCCCTGGAATACGTTCCCGCAATGCTGGCACTTCGTTGGCTCTCTTCCCGCCAACAAAGACAATAGACCTACAGGAAAAAGGCAAATTGATACGATAATCTGCCATACCCGGAATCCACCTTGCGATGTAGCCTTGCCACACTTCGGACAATTAACTAAAGCCATTGACCTCACCCCTTTTCCCTGTTAGACTTTAAACAATTTCAATATCCAGGCACCCATAAGAGAAAGTGCCAATACCCAGTTCTCAACATACAAAAGTTGCTTTTCCTGATTCAAAGAAAACTGGAACCTGTCGGTAGCTACCGCCAACAAATAATAAAACCAGTTAGCCACCAGTAAGATCGCTACCAGCAAGCCAGCCGAATTATACTTTACTGCCTTCCCAATATGTAAGGCTAAAACTTCATAGACAGAACGAGTAATGCCACAGGCTGGACAAGGGATCCCGATCAACTTCTTAACCAGGCAGAAATTAGGATGGAAAAACTTTTCCCCCGGAGTGCCAACCAGGGAAACCCCTACTAAGAAGCAGGAAAACAGGATGAACATCTTTATGTCCCGGCCATAAGTAAGATTATCTAGTCTCGCCATTTTTCTCCCCTAAAACCTTCTTTGCCTTTTCCGGGTTCATCAAATAGCCATCCCCCAGGATCGCATAGCAAATCAACTTCTGGTTAGTAGCCAGCTTGTTGGAAATCTCTACCTGTCTGGCTAGCAATTCAGTCTGCCGTTGGAATACCTGTTCAGAAAAAGTAGTATCTCCAATAGCCTGGAGATTCTCCATCTTTTGGACTGTCTCCCGCACAAACTTCTTATATCTCATTTCCTGTCGCAATTCCAGACAGGAAGATACCAAGATAATGGCTATAACCCAAAAAATTAGATCCTTCTTCATTTTGCCCCCTTGCGTGGTTTTTTGCCTTCATATATGTTGCCAACGATCTCTAGATCCTCATATACATCACACAGACGGCAATGGTTGTCTTTGTTTACAAGCATAATACAGTCCGGGTAGTTTTCCGGGAACATTTTAACTTCTAGGACAACATATCTCAGGAAGACTGTGCCTTTGCACCTAATAAGGTCGCCATCATAGATCTCCTTGCCCTTCTTATCCTTTATGCCCGTATACAGCATAACAGTTATAGGCTGACCTTCCGCCTTCCATCTCAGGCAATCGCCAGGCCTTTCGTCATAAAGCATCTCCTTGCCATTTGCCCCATCATAATATCCTCTACATTTAATCTCCATGTTTTCCTCTTTCTTTCACCCAAATAAAATCATTTTAATCTTTCTTGGATAAGTTCTCTTATGCGTCTAAGGATTGAATTTTCCCCTACAGTTAAACAACGATCTCGCTTTATACTCCTTTGGTATTTCAAAACTTTGTCTAAAATCTTCTGTTGAACTCTTTCCGCAAAAATCCTCTCTTGGTCTGAAGAGGATATCTGTTTCCTACAAAGACTTTTGTCCCCAGAGAGTTTCCCTAAACAATCAAGATACTGGATTTCCCTCTCTAAAGTAAATTTACAATGCCCCGTCTCAAGTTGACTTATATACACATACCCTATGCCCATTTCATAGGCAAGAGCTTCCCGGCTAATATGCCTTTTCCTCCGTTCTAATCTTAGCTCTATATTGGTCATAAATATCCTTTATAATGTGGATGATATATCCTTCTTCGTATTCTCGTAAGCCCCCAACGAATAATCCGATTAACATTACTTCTACTTGTTTTCTGCTCATATGCAATTTCAGCCATAGGTCTTTTTTCTAAAAAATATTCTCTAATAAAACGTTTTGCCCTTACTTCGCTACCATATAAATATTTATGTCTTCCCAATAGAAACAAAAAAGCTTCACAATCTATCCTGTCCTCTACAGAGAAGATCTCCTCTAATTTTCTTTTATCTAATTCTCTGGCCTTACTTCGGTTCCTCATTCTTATCCGGTCCTTCTATCTGAGGCATCTGCTCTTTAAGTTTCTCCAGGCCAAGCTTGGTTATAGTATTATTAATGAAAGCCTCAACTTCCCCCTTCGCCTCTACAACAGTCTTGTCCATCTGGCGATTGAACTGGCTATGCAAGAAGGGCAAATTGCTTTCAATCTGCTGCTTTAGCTTTACAATCACATCCAGAATCTCTTTCAGTTCGCCCTTGCCAACCGGAGTCTTCTTGTCTACCGCTTGCTGAGCCTTAGCCAAAGCATCCTTGGCGAAATCGGCAACCTCTTTCATATGCTCCTCAGTTTCCTGGGCAAACTGCTTCCTCTTGCTTATATGCGGGCAAGGTGCCATAAACTTCCCATTATAATACTTTATAGTTACAGGAACGCCACTACCCATATTTAAGCTAGTCATCGCATCAGCAAACTGGGTAGGAGACATTTCTACTGAGATCAACTGCTTGGCCGGATGGATCCAGTCCTGAGCCAACTCCCGTTGGACATCCGCCGTATAGATCCGCAACTCAATAATATTGTGATGCTCAATGCTACTCCCAAACAAGTTAGTCCCACCCCCGCCAACTATTTGCCCCCGGGAAATTTGGATAACGCCATATGATTCGTGCTGATCGCTGTTCTCAAACATGCTTTACTTCCTTTCCTGTTCCTTTATAGGTCATCGCCACCATCCCCGCCCCAATCAGTAAAGCCGCCAGAGGACGAAGCAGGCAGATTAGAATATAAGCCAACCCCATACCAATCATAGTAGCCTCGCAATGGTTAAGAGCAGTTGGAGTACAAGTATCGTTAGATCCATAGATAATCAGTATCCCTAAATCAGGGAAAAATGCTGTGACAAGGATAACAGAAATCCATGACCACAACACAATTCCGCCGAGTTTATGAAATACATCAAACACTATCGATTCCCGATCAATCAGGGAATAGCGGAACTCGCACTTTTCCCCATCCCACATGCGGACATTCATTGTGATAGAATTACTTTTGCTTTTGTTATAAAAAACCACGAACAGAGACTTAACATACAGGAAGATCCAATATAAGGTCGCCCAAGGGAACGCCACACAGAACATCCACTTGAGGATGTCTATTACATACCGGACATAGGGCGTTTGCAAGAATATTGACTTGACGAAAAACAACCACAAATATTGGATATTAAAACTTTTACCAACTGCTATCGCCACTTCGTGACTATGTTTCCCGGAAAAGACTGGCCAGAAGTTCTGTAACAGCTCCAGATAGCCACGCCATTGGAATTGAAAATCCATAGCCACATACCCCCACCAACCGATGGACAAGCCTAACAGCAAAATGCCAATGGTAATTTTTCTTACAACTATTTTTTTAATGTCATCTTCGGTTAGATTCTTAAGATAGGAATTGTACATAAGACACCCCCTCACTTTAGTCATAACTCTCTGCCTGATATCTCAGGCCTTTCCTAATTCACGTTCTCTCTCTCTATTTTCCCCGTGTTCATAATATACCTCACTACCATTCTCTTGTCAAGCATTATCTATCAGCTTTTTCAGTTTGCTCTCCGCTTTCCTCCTTCCCTTTCGCCACCGCTAATACCTTCTCATAATACTTAACCTTGTTGGTCCATTTCTTGAGCCCCTTCCGGGCATTCTCAAGTTTCCTTCCTGCCCGCTCTTGGAATTTTAACGCCTTCTGATACCGGGACTCTCTCAGGTTAATCTTGAGGTCTAACTCTTGCCTCTCTGGATAATACTCTAAAGAATACGCTTCCGGGGTAAAAGTCTGGTTGATCCATTCACTATAATACTGTTCAAAGGTGTTATGGCTATTATGTCTCATCCCTAAACAATGTCCCAACTCATGAATAAAGGTAGAAGCAACAGCATTCTGCAAAGGCAAATATCCCCCTCTTGGAGCATCCTTCCGGGGCATTTTAATACACATCGTCCTACTATTATAGTAAGCAAAGCCCCCAACCCAACAGGTCTTATGCCATTTGATTAGGATCTGGAGATCTGCCATACGCCCAAATTCCTGCAGATTAAATACTCCCTGCTCATCTTTCCTTACCTTATTAAGGCAAGTTATAAAGATCTTGCGTAATTGCCTGGTCTGCCATTGTGTTAGGTTTTTGATTTTCATAAATGTCCCCTCAACGATCTATTTCCTGCTGAACAGTTTCTCTAAAGCTTCCCTGCCTTGGATCTGTCTTTGAGCATAAGCTTTACTGATTGAAGCCTTCTCCCCCCAATAAGGCAGAACCCAATCATCACCAATTCCGGTAACTACTTCTATCTTAACCTTCGTTTTACTCTCTGCCACTATCTTATAATACGCCTTGCCATCAGCAAAAGGTTCGCTTACATACCGACCTACCAGGATCCCCTGCTCCTTAGCCACTCTGTCGCTCTCCATAAGAGCATCAAAGTTCTTGTCCCAATCTGCGATCATCTTGTCAACTTGTTCGTTCATAGTTTCTCTCCTTATAGTTTTAGTGTATTGGGGAGAGGGAAGCCCTCTCCCCAACCCTTATCTTACATATTAAAGGATCTTACTAACGCTCCGTTCAAGTCCATCTGACGTTCAAAGCTCCCCTTATACTCGTGGGTCAGGTGTTTGGTGAACATATTGTACCCGTCCCATTCGGTCCTACCGATAAGAGCTTTCTCCCCGCCAATATTCTTAATCAAACGTTCCGGCAGGTTTTTCTTGATTAATTCAAACTGAGAAGCTCCGATCGTGGTCTGAGTCATCCGCTTAATACTCGGCATCATCCGCCCCTCTACCAGATCAATACCCTCAGCCAATCCCCGGCTAAAGTCAAAATCTACAGCACCTAAATGCTTTCTGACCAGATTTATGGCTTTAATCCCGACATAGGCACCATTACTGCATACCAACCGCCAGATCCCGGCCACAAATCCGACCTTGGTACTCTCATCATAACTATTGCTGAGGACTAGCATCGGCTTAATGATATCCGGGGTACCATCCCTTAATACGCCTACCGAGATCTTGTTGTCTATCTCAGCAGTCATATAGAACTTCGCCCCGTCCTTAACACTACGGACAGACTGGATCTTAATGTCGTCTCTCTTTTCCATAAGCTTGGAAAAGCTGTCCAGTACTTCCTTGTGCTCTATTACCTGGTACTTACTACTGACTACGCCTAACACGCTCCCGGTACTCCCGTTGATCAAAGCATCCTGCCCGGTATAGATATGGCTTGCGGTATAGAGCTTTTCCCTCTCAACTTTGAAAAACAAATCGCTGTAATCTGTCAATACTTGCTCCTGCATCTTTTTCATAATACACCCCTTTTTTAGAATAGTAAAGCCGCCCCGGTCAGCCGTTTCCGGCTTGCATTAACCTGTAGGGCTTTTTCTAGTACCAAGAT
>Ga0209777_10002004_pt1 | contig 27840 bp, 27 predicted proteins | sample FrelakmetHBP12HB_FD_187147 | JGI IMG/M metagenome (GOLD analysis project Ga0209777, IMG submission 187147) | Freshwater lake sediment microbial communities from the University of Notre Dame, USA, for methane emissions studies -HBP12 HB (SPAdes)... | ecosystem: Environmental > Aquatic >...
ATGATAACCAATTGAACGAACTAGGGCTGTTTACGGCATATCAATATCTTGGTATAGCCAGCACTGCTTTCATTCTGCGAGCTAACATAGATCTAGCCCAACTGATACCAAGCACCACAGAACCAACTGGCTCACCGAACGTTGGCCAATACTGGCTTGACACCAGTTCAACCACCTGGGGCATCTTCCAGAGCAACGGCAATGTAAATCCAAATCTAGCATGGACTAACAAGACCCCCACAGTGTTGGATGATGGCACCTATCTCACAGCTGTGGCACAGGGCAGCACCAGTGTTGGCCCAAGCGGCAGCGCTGCGATCGTTACAGTCAATGCCAATCTGGTTATCAATGGATTCCCGATAGCGTGCACGATTGGACAGAGTCTTGCTGATGTCATCAGCTCTGTAAACAACAGTGTCAACTTGCAAGGTATAGGTATCAGCGCAATCGCGTTTGCTCGTACCGAGAAACCAGATGTGACGGTCACTGCTATATCTGATCAGTATTACATGCGAATCATCTGCAGCAATCCAGACACCACGATTGACCTAGTGGGCAGCAATACCTATCTGCTTGGTGATCTCGGATTTGCATCAACGACTCCTGTCAATACCGTTGTCCCGGCGCAGGCCTATGGGCTTGACGGTGCATACGCCATTGATGCCTATAGCATGGCCAGTGGCATGATGGAAAACTACATCTGGCAGAAAATTCCAGTTGAAACTCTAGACGGCAACAGCACGTCTTGGTGGTTCTTGGTAGGAAGCACTGACACGCAATTCCCGGGTTGGGGATGGCGCGAAGCAACACCAAATGTGGTGACGGGAACTGTCAGCAATCCAACTTTCACAAACGGCACGCAATGCACCTACAGTCCAGCCGAGGCTGCGCCGATAACCATAACGGTCAGCGGCACCACGATAGATGCATTCATCGCTAGCTGCAATGCTGCATTTGATGCTAATAGCTTCAACACCATAGCAACCAAGAAGACAGTTGGCAGCAATAATTACGTAGTCATAACAAACTATGACGGCACTGACATGGGATTCCATGACATCAGCACGCAGTCTTACACCACTCATCCTTGGAAGAACGCTGGCATATCAACTAGCCAAACCTATTATGGATCAGTGACAGGCACTACAGTCAATCCAACTTACACAGCTGCTACTCGCGATGTGGGCAGTGCTGTGGTTGTTGCCAAGGGAACTGGCTATGCAGTAGGTGATACACTCACTGTTCTAGGCGGAACGGCAACTGTGCAAGGTCAATTGAGTGTGACATCTATCGGAGCTGTAACGGCAAGCATCAGTGCTGCTGGTACTGGCTATGCCGTGAATGATACGATAACCATTAGCGGTGTCAACTACACCAGTCCTGTGGTATTGCAAGTTACTTCGATCGGTGGTGGCGGTTCTGTGACAGGACTCAGCGTCATCGCAAGTGGCCAATATACCAGCACCACACCATCTAACCCAGTTACGCCGACCAGCACCAGCGGCGGCGGGACAGGTGCTACGGTCATCTTGGCCTGGGGTGTCGCGACAGTTAGCGTTGCAACACCAGGTAATTACACCCAAGATCCCACGAACCCTGTGTCTGTGAGCGGTGGTAGCGGTTCGGGTGCGACATTTAATGTCACGATGGCCTATCTGACCAGTGATGCATTCACCGTAGATCCGGGCACTGGTACGGCAGTTACTGTGCATGTTCCGGCTGCACCAAACAACACCGTATCTGGTGTTGCTGCAGCGATCACAGCTGCATTCCCTAGCGGGCCTATCGTCGGCAGCGTGAATGGCAACAGGTTGGTCATCACAAACACCAACAACGTGCAATTCACTGTCAATGATATAAGCGGCACACCACTAGCTGATTCTGGTATCACTGTTGGTGTCCAAGCGGGGCGTCAACTGGTTTATCAAGGTTTCTATCCTGCACAAGTGGTACCAAACAACGTGCTACAACTTGGCGTTGGCACGGTATGGATCAATACCACTAGCCAGGATCGCGGTGCTAACATCGTCGTGAAACGTTACAGTGGCACGGCATGGGTGACGCAGAATGTGTTCCCTAACACTGGCACAGTGCCTATGTACAGCAGCTTTGCAGTCGCCAATGCAGCATTTGGCGGTGGCAAGGGAATTGGTACTATATTTGCTTACTATAATGCAGATGGAGACAGCCCGGCTACAGGCAAGATAGTGCTCTATGTCTGGGACGGGTCAGCTTGGGTGCCATTGGATTACACTCCGAGCAACAATGCGCCCGCTGGTTCGCCAGCAAATGGCACCTATTGGTACAATACCTATCTACAGGTTGATATCATGGTCGGCAACGGTCAGTATTGGCAGGGCTATAAGAATGCCTATCCAGCAACTGATCCAAACGGTCCGATCATCGACGGTTCGCAACCACTGGTACAGAGCGACGACACACCTTTGGTAGACAACGACATTTGGATCGACAGCAGCGCAACACCGTATCCTGTCATCTATCGCTACGATGCTACCAATGCACAATGGAATCTCGTGGACAACACCAACCACAGCAGCCCATCTGGCATCATATTTGCAGATGCACGCTGGAACGCAAATGGTTATGTGGACGGATCGCAGGCTCCAAGTGCCATGGTGCTGAGCAACTATGTTGACAGTGATGCACCAAATGCTGAGCTATATCCGGCAGGCATGCTGCTGTTCAACACACGTTACAGCACCTACAATGTCAAGCAGTACATGGTCAATTACTTCCCCAACCTCAGTGCGCCATATGACACCAATGCTTGGGTCACAGCGAGCGGCAATCGCACAGACGGCACGCCGTACATGGGACCAGATGCACAACGTGTCATGGTAGTTGAAGCACTCAATTCTGAGTTGGTCAGCAACCAAGAGATACGTGCAGAAGCAGTCAACTATAACCTCATAGCAGTTCCAGGTTACATTGAGTGCTTGGCTGACATGGTTGAGTTGAACACCGATCGCAAGGAGACTGCGTTCATCATCGCTGATCCTCCGGGTCAGCTACCTGCAGATGGCACGAGCATCCAGGCATGGGCCACTGACACAAACAATGTAGCAGCAGATGGTCCAGATGGATTGATTACCCACAGTCCATACGCTGCGCTCTATTATCCGTGGGCACTAGCAACCAATCTCAATGGCACGGAAGTATTCGTACCACCTAGCGAGATGGCGCTGCGCACATACGCTTACAATGACCAAGTGGCATACCCATGGTTTGCTCCCGCAGGATTCAACCGCGGTTTGGTCACTGGTGTGCAGAGCGTTGGTTATCTCAAGTCTGACGGAACCTATCAGCCGGTGACATTGAACCAAGGTCAGCGCGATGTGCTCTACCTAAATGACATCAATCCAATAACCTACATACCAGGACGCGGATTGGTTGTCTACGGACAGAAGACGCTGAATCCAGTAGCAACAGCGTTGGATCGTGTCAATGTGGCACGACTGATCGTTTACATGAAGTATCAGTTGAACAATCTCGCTCAACCGTTCCTGTTTGAACCAAATGACCAACAGACACGCCAGAGTGTCACCAATACGTTCAACAGCTTCATGGGTAATCTAGTTGGATTGCGTGCATTGTACGACTTCGCAGTAGTCTGCGATGACACGAACAACACCCCGGCTAGGATCGATGCCAACGAACTTTGGATTGATATTGCTATCAAGCCAGAAAAGGCTATCGAGTTCATCTACATCCCGATTGTGATATTGAACACTGGTGATCCTATGCCAGGCGGTAATAGGAATCCAACTGCGTAATAAAGAAACCGGGCGAAATGCCCGGTTTCTATTGTGTATCATACATTCGATGGGTATACTAAGACATGGAAACGGATCACGATCAATCAATATACACCAATGAACTCAAGCAGTTTCTCAGCGCAAAGCTGTATCAGAATCTAGCTGAGATACATTCGCATATTGAGAATCAGTCAAGCACTGCTGTGGCCACTGATATCCTGCTCACCGCTCTTGGCGTGAATATTGGTCATATAGTGGGTCAGTTGCCACCGGAGAAACAGAAGAAGTGCTTGCGTGCTCTGAGAAAGATAATAGACGAGCAGATAGCGTCTTTCAGCAAGATAGAAGCACTGTTCACTCATGGTCAAATCGGCCACGCTTGATTTCTGCATCAGTTGATCAGATATCGCATACTGAATCATGACTGATACGTGGTGCCCCATACCTTGGAACTTCCAGGCTGTGCGCAGCAATGGTGACTTGCGAGTCTGTTGCCAGGCCAACGGCACCAGAGACAAGGGCGTGCTACGTCGATCAGACGGGACACCATATAATGCTGCCAAAGATGACCTAACCACAGCTCGAAACAGCGATCTCATGCGCATCATGAGACGCAACATGCTAGATGGCATATGGAGCGAGGAATGCAGTAGATGCCAATCCGAAGAGCAAGCAGGATTGATCAGCAGGCGCAGCTACGAACAAGATACCTGGGCTATCAGACCAGACGATGTGCGAGCTCACACGCTGGCAGATGGTACCATAGACACCGATGCGTTGCCTGTAGTCTATTACGATCTAAGATTTGGTAATCTCTGCAACCTCGCATGCAGGATGTGCGGACCGCAGGATAGCACTGGATGGTACGACGACTATCATAAGCTAGAAGGCAAGGACTGGTTCACGGATACTCACGGTCGTGAGCAGATGACCTTACAAAACGGCAGATGGCGAAGCCACAGCTATGATTGGCATGATAGTGATAGCTTCTGGCATCAGATCGAATCTAATGCCAAGAACATCCAACATGTCTACATGGCAGGTGGGGAACCTTTGCTCATAGACAGGCACTATCAGTTCCTCGAACGCTGCATATCACTTGGTGCAGCTGATAATATGACGATTGAATACAACACCAATATGACCAGCATATCAAGTAGAGTATTAAAGCTATGGTCACAGTTCAAGCAGATACAGGTTGGAGCGAGCATAGACGGTTACGGATCTGTTTTTGAATATCAGAGACATCCTGCCAACTGGGACAAGGTGTGGCACAATATACAGAAATTAGATGCTGCAGATGGCAATATCAGTGCGTGGTTTGCTTACACCGTGACGGCATATAATGTCTTGCACATGCCTGATTTCATGCGATGGAAACTAGAATCAAGTAGCCTGAACAAGTTCAACAGCACAACACGCAGGCCTATCATAACACACCATGTTGCCCACAATCCAAGACATCTAAACATCCGCGTGTTACCCGCTGCAATCAAACACATGGTTGTGGAAAGATTCAATAGATTGCACCAGTGGATAGTTTCATCTGGCTATCCAGAACATGTAGTGGCTCACAGTTTGAAGATAAGCAGCAGCGTCACAGACTACATGCTAGCCGAGGATTATCACGCAGCACACTGGCACAGATTCCTAGAATACACACGCAAGCTTGATGATATCAGAGGACAGAATGTCCTAGATGTGATACCAGAGCTGGACAGTCATCTCTGATCGCCTGGACCTATGTATCGCAGCAACGGTCTGATGCCAACTGGTGCACCGTCTCGAGTCCTCGCGAGATGTATGCTCTTGGTTGGCGACAGATCAAAATCGTCGCATACCTTGTGATAGGCTGCGGTGTATCGACGCCAGAAATATTCCGGACCAAGCTCTCTCATGAATTTGGTGCCAAGCTTCATCAGCGCATGCGGATTCATGTTATAATCGTTCATGATCGTGATAGCACCTGGTGGTTCCCCTCTGGCAAACCTCAGTCCTATTCGGTTGCTTCCTATTCCACCTTTGCTAAGGCTGATGCAGAACGTGCTAATAGCCGGATGATCGAAATCAAAACTGATACCCCTAGAGCAGCTTATCCATGCACCGTCGATGTGCACAGGTATGCCTAGATCCTCGCAGCGATCCAAGATCTGCTGCATCTCGGGGTGCACATCTCCGATCGAAGGGAATGGCATGGATATCAGCAGTTCCTTGCCAGGGACCAAGCTAGCCAAAGTTGTATATACGATGTCGTTGTTCAATCGCCAATGATACTTGTAGTCACCTTCAAATATCATCACATTGCTCGAACCACATCGCTGATAGATATCGTCGATATATTGCGTGCATCCGTGAGAGACATCGAGGCGCGCGAAATTCCGGTATCCTTTGAGATCGCTGGCAGAGTGTCCGTCTAACCAATCCAAGAAGGTTCGTTTGAATTCACCTTCGAGGTCCACATTGAAATCCACTGGCTCGGCATAGAATCTATCGTATAGCTGTGTGATGGTCTTGTCATACATGGGTTGCGGACGATCATATTGCAACCAAGCGATGTCATATTGCCTGTTTTCGCTATCTCTCATGATATGTAGTTTATTGGAAGACGCGCTATAATGCTAATCGCCTTATGACGGAGATCGCAGAACAGATGATCTGGTGCCCGCTGCCGTGGACTCATATCGGAGTCAAGAACAACGGTGATCTGAGGATGTGTAGCCACAGCCAAAGTGCTGGCACTGGCAACACTCTCTTGATCAAAGATGGCCGGGTTCTGACCATCGACGATGTGGGATCCGTTGATATCTTGAACTGCGACACCCTGAAAGAAGTTAGAAAGGAGATGTTGCAGGGCAAATGGCCCTCTCAGTGCCGTCGCTGTCAATCAGAATATGAGGTGGGTGCTAATAGCCGCAATCTCTGGGAAAGTGATCGGTATGGCAAACATTTCAACCGGGACATATCGCACGCAATGACTAACCAAGATGGCAAAATCACAGATGGTAGATTCCGAGACTTTGATCTGAGAATTGGTAATCAGTGTAACCTTCGCTGTGTCATGTGTTTCCCAGGAGAAGCACACAAGTGGTATGATATCTATGAGGAGGTCACTGGCAACGATAGTTTTGTGGTCGATAATACCACGTATAGCCTGGGATCTGATATTGATCACTTTGGATGGTCAAAGCACAAGAAGAACATTGATTCACTGGTCTCAGTTTCTGACGATCTAACCAAAATCACGTTTGGCGGCGGCGAACCTTTGCTGATCAAGCATCACCGACATCTGCTTGAGAGCCTCATAGAACGCGGCATAGCCGGGAACATCGATCTCGAATACAGCAGCAACATCACGGTCTTTCCGAGTGGGCTGTTTGAACTGTGGAAGTCCTTCAAGCATGTGAAGATCTGTGCCAGCGTAGATGCGTTTGGTATGGCCAATGAGGCCATACGGTATCCTAGCAAATGGGAAACAGTGTCGCGTAATCTCCGCATGTTAGACGACACGCCAGATAACATTTCTGTGTTCGTGTCCACCACTATTAGTAACATATCACTTGAGCATTTTGGATATCTATTGAGATGGATAAAAGACCAACAATATGCGAAAATCTCTTTACATGTCAGCCACTTAGTTTACAATCCTCGTCACTTCAACATAGGGCTCTTGCAGCAGGAACACATGGATCGTATAGTGGAGCGATGCTACCGAGATATTGGCGACGACAAGAGACTACGCAGCAAGATAGATCATTATCGAGATCTCTATCGCAAGGTGGCCTTCGTTGATCCTGTGGATCTAGAGCAGAGTCGCGGACATATGGTCAGGATATTCCGTAAGTTAGAAAGAAACCAACAGCAAAACTGGGATGATATATTCCCTATCGCATCCAGTATAGTGAATGAATTCCAAACCTTGTATGGGATAGAGGTCTGAAGTGAGAGCACTAATAACAGGTAATGGTCAGCAAGGTTTATCCGCTGCGATAGGTAAACAGCTGCCAGATGTCACCTATGTCAGTCGTAGCAGTGGATTTGACCTGACAAACCATCAAGACCAGTTGAGATGCGCTGAGCTAGCTCTTGAACATGATGTATTCATAAATTGTGCGGCTTTGTGGCGATTCAATCAGACTGTGCTGATGGATGCAGTGTACAAAGCCTGCACAGCCGCAGGCCACCGAATACATCTTATAGCCATAGGCAGCACCACAGATAGGGTCAAGAACGGCAAGGCTTGGCTATACAACGCAGAGAAGAAAGCACTGCGAGATTGGTGCAACACTCTGGCAATCGGCGGTGTCTGGAGCAATGGTCCAAAAATATCATATGTGAGCCTGGGAACGCTGAGCAATAACCAAGACAAGCATCCAGATAGGCGTTGCTTGGACATAGACCAAGCAGCCAGCTATGTGATATGGTTATTGAACCAACCTCGAGGCATAAACATCAATGAGATAAGCATCGACCCGATGCAGGATGCGCATTGGCATGAATGAAGATCACAAGACTAGCAGCTACGATTTCACCAAGATACCATTTGACGATATCGTGAAGTTTGGTCAGCGCACCTTGTTATATCGTGATATCTTCTGTGTTAGCTGGTTGCTGGGAAGATATTGCAACTATAACTGCAGCTATTGCTGGCCTTATGCACGCAGCAACACCAAAGACTATCGTCCCATTGCTCTTAACCTCATGACCATGGACGAGATCAAACGCCAGAGCAGGGAACGAGGTTTCAACAGTTTCCATTTCAGTTTCAGCGGCGGTGAACCCACGGTTTATCCAGACTATCTAAGATTACTGGAACATTACAGCAATGATACTGCGAACTGCAATTACCAAAGCGTGCACATGACCAGCAACATATCACAGGGTATTCGTTGGTTTGAGAGATACGTGGCAGCCACAAAAGAATTGCACAGAGTCAGCGTCACGGCAAGCTGGCATAGAGAACAAGGCATCAAGCAAGGTAATCTCAAAGGTCACACGGAAAAATTCGCAGACAAATTGGTATTCCTGCAGGAGAATGACATACAGGTCACGGTCAATACCGTGATGGTGCCCCAATGGTTTGATATGCTGTACGCCGAAGCAGAGTACTTCCTGAGTCGCGGTATCAATGTCACACTAAAACCGCAGAGCGATCCTTCTGCTAGCAAAGTGGTGGACGGCTACACCGATCAACAGCGAGCCATCCTGCATAATGGCATGCCACAGCGCGATTTCACTGGCGTCAAATCCAAGACAACGAGACCCAAGCCAGCGGTGAGCATGCACAGGATGTCAATTGACAACGGCGACACTGATGCTGTTCCTCAGATAATGCAGGTGGAATTTGAAGACAGCAAAGGTGCCAAATGGTACATGGACCAAGCAGAACGCTTCAACGCGTTTGGTTTCAACAGCTTCAAGGGCTGGGAGTGTGAGAGCGGGTATCGTAGCATCATAATACGAGAACCTGATGGCTCGATCAAACGCAGCTACAGCTGCAGTGATAAACCTCTTGGTTACATCGAGACTGGTTTCAAGTTGTTTGATAGGCCAATGCCTTGCATCAGTGATGCATGTGTCAGCAGTGCTGACAGCAAGATACCAAAGATGCGCAGGATCAACGGAAATGCTGGATAAGATAACCAAAGGCGCCATTAGTCCTAGGCATGCAACAGCCGATATGGCAGCCTATCGGGCATTCCAAACTGAATTCGATCAATGGATACACAGCTCCAAGCAGAAAGTCTCTGGATTGCCGGAGACCCGAGTCTTGGTTTCTGGTATCACAGATGCACTCAATCAAACCTATGCATTGTATCAGCAGATAGGCGTGTTTGACGGCGAATATGGATATCACAGTCTAGTGTTGGGCAACAGGGTAACCAAGATGTTGTCAGCGGCAGATGCCATAGTGGTGAGCCATCCGTTCAGCGCTGATGGTATGAGCTCGCATGATAAACTCAAACAAGCTGATTGTTTTGGTAAACCTATATTCGTTGACTGCGCATTCTTTGGAATCTGTGCCAATGTTGATTTTGACTTCGCGTCTTACAACAACATCCACAGCGTGTGCTTTAGCCTAAGCAAGACCTTTGGCACAGGTCATCGCAGGATTGGCATGCTGTATACTCGAGATCGATACGCAGCATCGGTATATGACGAATGGTCGTATCCTCTGATAGCCAGCGCGGAGCATCACTATCGACTGCTTAAAACCATCGGACCGGACGATACCTTTGAGCGTCTCAGGAGTGCACAGGAATCTATCTGTGTCCAATTGAACGTGGAACCAAGTGACACGGTGATCTTTGGCATAGATAGAAGCAATCTCTATCCTGAGTACAAGCGTGGTCAAGTTGGCAGACTCTGCATCAGTCAGCTTTTGCAAGATGGTCAGTGATGAGATATCCATTCTTAGAGCACAATAGATTGGTTTTGGTTGACTACTTGCCTGGTTCTTCCGGACAGCTTTTGCTGCGTCTGTGGTCAGAACTAGATTCGAGGCTGATGTACGACAATGCTACGATTCTCAGCGAGCTCTCGATCACACCACATCTGGGTTCTCGCGAGATAGATTACGATATACTGATACCAAAACGCATCACCAACTGGTTCCTTGACAGATGCCAACCTCAGGCAGTGGATGATTACCTGCAATTCTTTGAGTTTCTAGGTACCACCATCGTTGCACTCCAGCAGAAATGGGTCAAAGGTCAGTTTGGTCAGAAATTCTATGATGACGATGATTATAAGCTAGAAGGTCGCAGAGTGCTGTACGGCATACACACCTGGGGCAAGCTGGTGCCATGGGCAGAGATGCGCGCCAGAGGTTATGAAATAACAGTCATCAAGATAGTACCTAATTCAACATTGGGTTTGAAGTATCAGCATGATAGATGCCAGGCATGCTATCCATTTGCCGAGGGAGTTTGGCCTGATGCAATAGAGAGATTCAACTCCAAGACCGATGCTGCTGTAGCTTTTGATTTCTGCACGCTACTGGCTACTAAAGACACCGCCGGCATCATCGGATGGATAGCAGAGTGCCTTGGGCCAGATCTGCGACAAGATAAGTTATCAAGGGTCTCAGAGATACTAGAGACATATTATTCAAACATAGTAGACATGATCCTATGACATTTGAGCGCTATCACACCATGACTGGATCTCGAGGATCTCTTGCCGAGGTCTGGATCGATCGTGATGCCAAGCTGGTCAAGAAGTTATATAAACCAGATGGTATCACCATACGGAATAGACCACCTTTGCACACGGATCTTGACCAGATAAGAGCTCTCTACGAAAACGAATTGCATTGGAGCAAGGTGTTGAAATCTGATCTCATCCTCGAGATCTACGAACACGGAGAGCTAGCAGATGGCGCTGGGTTCTACATCATGCAGGAATACGTTGGACCAGATCTATTGCATTATTTCAACTCGAGTGATCGCCTAGACAACATCGTGCCAGATGCCGCTGAGCAGATAGTGGAGATGTTTGAGTTCTTCCGCGACCATTCTATCTACAAGCTCAACAACGCCATGTGCAATCTAACCTTAGCAGACGGCCGCATCAAGGCCTTTGATTTCAAGTATGCTATACCAAGGGATCCATTGAAGAGGCATCTGGAGATGCACAGCATAGAACAATGGATCGCCAAGATAGATCCCAGATTACCAGGCATGCTTGCAGACTATGTCTAGGGTTACTCTAGGACGCTTGCGACTAGATGTATGCGTTCCTCTAAACCTGAATTGAATGCCGTGTGAGACAGTGTTGTGTCGGTTAGATAACAACTTCCGTCTGCTGGCAAATGCTGTACGGTATCTTCGATAACCATCATGGCCCCTGGATTGGTGATGATGGGGATGTGAAGCCTTTTTTCTGCGTCTTTATGCCAACTCATGCAGCTCTTTGGTTTGATTCGCATCAATCTGACACGGCCGACGCTGTAGTGCGATGTGATACGCGCATAGACATCTTTGAACACTGTGTCATTGAATTCTTTGACGAAATTACGGAAATCTGCCTCGGTTTTGACCACTGATCGTTTAGATAGCTCACCATTGGCGTCATAGGCATCCTCTCCCCATGCGTACCAGAGACTTCCCGTGGCATCGTGCCAGCTAGCTGCTGCATCCCTGTCGAGGCTGTGAGTTAGTCCTATCTGGTTATGATGCGGATGCCACTCGCAGATTCCAAGCACCTGTTCAAGGCCTACCTTGAGCGTGTCTATATCAAACCGCAGATCTAGGAATTTGACGTGTTTCATCTTGGCTGTCTCGCTTGATAACCTACGCATAGTATATAGCCTTTGCATCGCAGTCTGCAGCTTGACGTTGTCTGTGCGCGATTTGAGAGAGACCGTGATGGATAAATACCTTTGCAAAGATCGGAGAATACCATGGCTTTCCAACCTACACTCAGCAAGTTTGGCGTTCCTATAGTGCCGGGCACGAGCGGCCTCGGCATACTCATGCCCAAACTGAAGTATCGTTTCAGGGTCAGCATGCAGAGTTTTGGACCAGCTGGCGCTGCGATTGAGCTGACGAGGCAAGTTTCCAGCGCTGGTAGGCCAACCATACAGCAGGAATCCATTGCTATACACAGCTATAACAACATCATGTATGTGCCCCAGAAGCCAGTGTGGCAAACCATAGAAATCAAGGTCAGGGACGACGTCAATAACAGCGTATCGCGCCTAGTAGCCACACAGCTACAGAAGCAGATGAATCACTTTGATCAGACATCGGAACTCGCAGGCATCAACTACAAGTTCACCACACAGATCGAAACACTGGACGGCGGCAACACAGGCGTCCTTGAAAATTGGTATCTGGAAGGTTGCTACCTGCAGCAAGTGCAATATGACCAATTTGATTACAGCAGCAGCGAACAGATGATGATCAGCATGACCATCCGTTACGATAACGCTACGCAGGATAACACCATCATGCCGCAGACAGCTGCAGCCACCGGAATAGGATCGTTGGTCGGCTAAGTTGCACTGATGAAACTGTGACCTCAAGAGCCGCCATTTTTGGCGGCTTTTTTGTTGGCTAAATATCTGCATGGCGCTAACTCTCTCAGATATAACAGCAGCTGCGGCAGTGCTAGGCGGTCCGGGATATTTCACACCCGAGATCCTAGCTACAAAGCAATATGCTGCATGGTACTTTGGGGCACAGAGTCCCGGACAGTACATGTATGCGGTACCCCGCTACAAGTTCATGTACTATGCCAATTGGGTGGTCAATAGCCAAGCAGCCACGCTTTATCCATGGCTACGACAGCTTGGCAGCATCGAAGGGCTTAGCTTCAAGATACGCACGGTAGACAAGCCAAACATCTCGCTGACAGCTCAGAAGCTGAATGAATATAATCGCACCAAGATAGTCTATACAAAGACCGATTATCGACCCATAACCATGACCATCTGGGACACGGTTGATAACAAGACCTATGATTTCTGGCGTCAGTATTTCACTTATTATTTCGGCGATGCTCGCCAGAAGAGTCCAATCGTTATGAACAGCAGCCCGGTAGACCCTACCTTCGCTGACGGTACTGGTTGGGGCTTGCGTCCTCTCGGCGAACAGCCAAATTTCTTCTCGAGTTTGGACATATATGCGATGTTTGGCGGATACTACATCCGCACAAGCTATCTCAATCCCAAGATAACAGATGTCAATTGGGGATCCTATGATGCGGCAGATTCGGCAAGCTTGGCAGATGCTAGATTCACCATTGAATACGAGACCGTGAATTATGATCCAAATCAACCCATCACTCCAGAACTAGCAAGCCAATTTGGATTTGACGTTGGACCTCCTGTTCCAGAGCCAAACACCAACTCTGGTGCAGCTATATTGCAGAGTGTAGCCGGCATAGCAGACAGCATGCTCGCCCAGCGTAACGCCAATGTCAACAGTCCTCAGTCTGTGATTTCGCAGGGTCTGAGTGCTCTAGCAGCATTTGGGATGGCTGGTGTTAGCTATAGTGCATACACTGGGACCGGAGGCGATGCCCTATTCACAGGTGAGGCTACTCCGGGTTCGATACAGTATGTCAGTGCCACGAGCGCATTTGACAATGTCTACAGCACGGTACCAGCTGGTGCAGATTACAGCAATAAACCATCTAGCCACAACGGCGGACTGTTAGGCCTTCCTTTTGGTCAACTACCATTCCTCACACAGAACATCACACAACCATTCGTGACTAGCTTTGCTACGGCTGCGTCTCCGACATCTAGCACACTTGGATCGTTTGGTGACTTCAACTTTGGTTCTGGTGGTCTGCAGGTGTCACCGTAAGAGGAGAGATGGCATGGCAACTTTACCTCCTAGCACAGATCCGGCATTCAGCACTGCACTGCCCGTGCAAGTTCCTGGACAACAGTATGGCAGCGTGGCGCGATTGCCTCGATCAGTTGGTGGTTTCGTACAGAGCGATGTAGTTGACGCTGCTCGCAAGCAGGTGCAACAGTCGGGATCGTACATACCTGGACCAGTGCAGAATCCAATCTACACAAACAATGGCACTGGCAACAGTTACCAAGAAGCCAATCTATTGCCAAATGGTCGGCCCATACCCGGACCAGTCAATGCTAGCAGCACCAACAGAGCACCGTCGCAGGGGTTTCATTTCGCTGCATTGACCAACCCATCTGTCTACAATGGCAGTGTCAGCGATAACACACCACCGCCTTCGGGCACTACATACATCACGAGCAGGTGACTAGATGGCTGTCAACAAAGATCTAATTTTATCCAACATACGAAAGCAACTAGCCCTGAATAGTGGGCAGCTGCAAGTATCTAATCGTGGCGGTGCTTGGCAGTTCGCAGACGGAGCAGGTGTGCCGCTGTCTGGTTCGACAGACATGACCAATTATGGTTCTAGCCAAGCAGCAGGCCGATACATCACTAGCATGGCAGCTACCACGTTCAGTCTAGCTAAGGGCTTGTTTGGTGGGCCAAACGTGCCAGATGATTTAATTCAAGTGCTGGCTAATCTCGCCACTTATTATGCAACGCAAACTGGTCAACCGGTGCAGAATCTATTCAAACAGGGTATATTGCTGAATGATTTCCTAGCCACCATCAATAGCATCAGAGACCCAAGCAGCCAACTTGGTTATGTTGGTATCAATCCAACGCCAAATTGGGCACGTAATCCCAGCCTCAGTGCAACTATAGCAAATGCACTAGGTGTTTGACCATGAGCAAGTATAGCCAAGGTAGGTTCACGCCAAGGAACCCTAGCAAACTGGTTGGTAAGCAGGAAGTTGTGTTTCGTAGCAGCTGGGAATTGACCGTGATGAACTTCCTCGACAGTCATCCCAGCGTCATACAATGGGCCAGCGAGAGCATACGAATACCTTATGTAAATCCCCTCACTGGCAAGCATAGCCAATACGTGCCAGACTTCATGGTGCTATATCAAGACAAGAACGGCAATCGCAGGGCGGAAGTGGTAGAAGTCAAACCCAGCAAGGAAGCATTGGCTGAAAATGCCAGGAGCAAACGCGACAAGGCCTTCATACTGGTGAATACTGCCAAATGGGCAGCTGCATTGTCTTGGTGCAAGAAAAACGGCATGACGTTCCGTGTCTTGACCGAAAACGACATCTATGTCACGAAACCCAAGAAGAAGTGACTCATTGGTCCATAAATACCGCCATAGAAGCCCCGGTATGATACGATGAGCAAGAAATTCAAACAGCTAGAGACTGTGTTCGATCTAGAGCCAGGAGACGTCAATGACGAATCGGAGCTTGACCTGACAACTCTGCAAGAAGACCTACGAGAGGTTACTGCGCTGTCGGACCAGATTGACCTGCAGCTGTCAAACAAGCGTGATGTCCATGACGATGAGATGGACGAGCTCGCACAGATGGCCATACAGGCTCACAAGGATCTACAGGATCTAGGCATGAACGTTGAGATCCGACATGCCGGGGAGATTTTCACCAGCAGCAGCCAAATGCTCAAGATAGCCGTAGACGCCAAGAATTCCAAGGTGGACAAGAAACTCAAGATGCTGAAGTTGCAACTGGACAAGCTCAAGCTTGATCGATCAACCAAGCAAGAAGGCCAGGCTGCCCTAGAAGGCACAGCGACCTTACTTGATAGGAACGAGCTGTTGAAACAGCTGAATGAGATAGACTCAGACGCTAAATAATCCAAGTATCGGAGCTTCTGGTCACATGAAATCTTTTAAGGAATACCTCGCAGAGAGCGCTAGGACGTATGGCTACGTCATTAAGTTGGCAATAGAGCCCACGCCAGAACAGTGTGCAGCGATGGAAAGCTATCTATCGCAGTTTGGTTTGGTTGAGATGACACCTCCTGAACTGGAACGCGGTGATAACATGGAGTTCGTTGATATACAAAACCTCAAGGTATGGCAGATCAATTTCCTAACCAAACAACCCTTGAGCAGCTATATCACCATGGAAGGCCTGCGCGATGTCCTGAACATTGCCGAGAAGCTGATCGTAGTTCGCACAGTGGTAGAACCTGTGGAGCTAAACGCGGATCGCCACATGACAGAGCTTGGATTTGGCAAGATTGCCACAGAAGATGATCTGAAGCCAGCTCCGAGACTTAGCACTGATAGGCTCTATCTAGATGTTGAACAACCAGTAACCACAGACATATATGGCGATGCTTACAACAAGCGTTTCCTTGATTATCTAGCAGGCGTCAAGGCCACGAGGCCAAGCGATGAATACCATCCACCTTCGCCACTATTCAGCTGGTTAGAGATGGACAAGGTCGCGCCTAGAGAGCCTGTGCAGGACATGGCAGATTTCAATGCTCGCTATGATACTCCTAAGCCGGTGTACAAACCAAGCAGCCAAAATGTAGCGGATCCTACTCCGCGCAGTGGTCTAGGACCAGAAGGCAATTTCGACGACGGCGCTGCCAATCTCTACGCCTTGATGCAGGATAAAACAGGTAAGCGCGTCAACCTCTCGGCTCCGAGAGCTCCAAACAAAATTAGCATGATGAAGAAAGGCTGAGACGAACATGGATTTCCACAGCATGATAGGTAAGCTGCGTGCCATAGAGACACTTGGTACACGCGGCAAGTTCGTGGCTGAGGATGCCACTTGCAACATGACCGCCGAAGGCGAGTTTTGCCCGGTGCACGGCATGATGGAATGCGGTATGTACGAAACAGATGGCGCTGCCTGCAATATGACAGCAGAAGGCCAGAGCTGCCCTGTGCACGGTTTGATGGAGTGTCCGGAATACGGCATGCGTGAGATGGAGATAGATCCTCGCACGCTAACCGTTGACGAGCGAGACCAAGATGTATTCGCTGAAACATTGGATGCATGGCGCAGGATGGAAGGCCAGGAACTAGCCGAGGCCGCGGATTACACCAAGATGAGCGATGATGACCTGATCGCTGCACTGTTGAAGTTTTGGCCAGACAACGATCCAAAGAAACCAAGTGCGCAAGCTTATAAAGATGCGATCAAAGCCAATCCTTCCTATCGCAAATCAATGGAAGATTATCTCGCCAAAGCTGATGCTGCCAAGCCAGTTAGCAGTGCAGCAACTACTGATGACAAGAAGTCAACTGATGCTAAAGCGTCTGGCGACACGGCTAAGGCAACTGATACAGCAGCTTCAAAAGATAACGCTAAGACCGATGACAAGACGCCTGCATGGGCCAAACCTGGTTATGATCCTGAGAAAGCAGCTGCGCCAGCTAAGTCATCAGATGCACCAGCTCTTATCACAGTGCCGGATGCAACTGCAACCGCTGCACCTGCGAGTAAGCAAGTACCTGCACCGTCTCCACCTAGCGGAGTTGGTCCAGGCTCGGGTGTCATGACCGAACCTACCTCATCTGGTGATTCATTTGACAGCATGAGCTTCAATGATGCGTTCAAAGCTGCACGTAAAGCAGCCGGAGGTGCAGGCGGAGTGTTCATGTGGAAAGGCAAGCCCTATCAAACCAATGTCAAGGGGGAACCAGCCAAGCGTTGGAACGACAAGAGCCTCAAACAGGTAGGCAGCGGTTGGGATAGCGCTGCAGGCAAGCAGTATATCAAGAGCTTAAAGGAAGGAAATCTGATGTCTGATCGAGATAGCGATCTCAGAGCCATACTAGATATTGTCCAAGAGTGGAACGTCAAGAATCGGCTAGTCAGCGAAGATTATGATGCCATGGGAAATTATTTCCCCGGCAATGATGATATCCAAGGCGACACTGTGGCACCAGCAGCAGCACCGGCTGCAGCACCAGCAGCAGCACCAGCAGCAGCACCAGCTGCAGCAGTTGCAGCACCTGCGGCGGCCAGCACACAGAAGCAGATGGTTGATCCAAAGATGGCAATGCCTGCAGGCCAGGATAAGAGCAATGATACTGGCGGGGTCATGACTGGTAAAAAGACATTCAAACCAAAACCAGGCAGCCCCTTATTTGATCCCAACGATCCTGATGCTGAATACGAGATGATACCCAATCAAGCCAATCAAGCTGGGATGTCTGACCTGATGCAAAGGTATCGCAAAGTTCCCAAGGCTGGCGGGACAAAAACCTATCAACCAGTGCAAAATCCCAACGATGCTTACACTGCTCCTCCTGAACAGCCAGCTGCACCAGCCGCGAGCACACCGCCCGCTGGTGGTGCCAGTAGCGGAAGCTTCAAAGACGCGTTTGCGAAAGCACGCAAGGCAGCTGGTGGCGGCCAGGGTGTCTTCACATGGAATGGCAAGCAATACCAGACCAACATCAAGGGCGAGCCATACATGCCGATAAGCAAACTGAAACCAGTTAGCATCAGCGAAGAAGATGCCGTAGAAGAAGATGCACCGTTGAATCCACCACCATTCACAGGACTTGGTGCCACTAATAATGGACCAGAGGAATGGGGCATGGTTGTGACAGGAGGTACTCCGGTGAATTATTTTGAAGAGAACGAAGAAGAACTCGCGGAAGGCTTGACCATCAACACCACGCGCGACATGCGCGATGGCAAGGTGACTAAGACCCTGAACATCAATGCTACCGATGAGGATGCCGAATCGCTAGCATCACTACTGCGCAATGCAGGCATGGGATTTGAGGTTGCAGCACAACAGTCTGCTGTGCAGGTTCCTATAATAGCAACGATGGAAAATGCCGATCACGATCACGGGCATGATGAGAAGTCGGAGGCCGGTGAACCGTTAGACGTCCACGATTACGTGTGGGATGGCCCTCATATCAACCAACGCTTCGGTAAGATCGGTGACAACACATTGATGGCAGAACAGCGTGCAGGTGAACTGTTCAAATCGCTGAGCGAGGATTACGCCAATTATCTAACAGAAGCTGAGCTTGAACCAAGCAATGCTGGATTTGACAGTCCATTGACGGCGAATAACCGCGATGCTTTTGACAAGGACCCTTTCGTGGACGAGACGCCTGTCGATGACGGTAGCCGCAGCCCACTGAGCACAGTCAAGCGTCAAGATGTGATGAACTGATCACCGACATCGGAGAATGGCATGTATACCAAAGATCAATGGAATGATCTCAGAGATCTTTGGTTGCAAGCACTCGATCGCACTAACACAGATGCATGGTTCCGAGATAATGTGTGGCCTGTGATCCAACAGGGTTATTATGCTGGTACTCTCACAAGAGAGTTGCTGCAGAAGGCACTGGCGATCGGCACGCAATCTCAAAATTCATCGCCTAGCCAACTCGACGATTTGCCTCCGTTACCGCCGTTGCCTGGCAGCCAACCCGCAGGGGCCGGGTCATCACGTCCAGATGACATGCTATCCAAGCTAGGTGATGCTCCGCAGCCAAGTCCAGGATATAAATCACCAGGTGAGAGGGGAGAAGATCCGTCCACATGGAAGATTAAATTAGATGATTGGTCATATGATCCGCAGAAGGTATACAATAAGGTGAAATCTGACCTATTCAACGGTGACTTACCAGACATCCCAGTATCTTTTGGGACGAGCACAGGATACGCAGATACCAGTTTTCGGATGCAGTGTCCCGAAAATGTGAAATCTGATTCTGATTGCAAAGCTATCTTAGATACTTTGCATATCACCATGACGGATATCTCGGAATTAGAGCACGATACGAAATGGCATGCTAATCTCTTGTCTTCGATAGTCCACGAAGCCTGCCACGTGTGGATGATCTCGCATGGTTTCCCACTGGAAGGACATGGTCCGAATTTCCGTAAATTGCTCTACAGCATCGCGCAGAAGACTGGCATGGACTACAACATCATGCTAGGCGATTATCAACCAGACATGCAGGAGAATGCAATGGACATGCGAGGATTGATCGGCATCGTTGAACAACTGACTCAACGCATGAACGAAGACGACGAACAAAATGATACCGGCGCAGTACCGCAAAAGAACAACGCTGCATCAACGGCAAAAGATGATCCGCTGGCCGATCTGCGCGGCGAAGACGGTCTCATAACCGTGCACACGCATGAATTTCCCACAGGCGAAGACATCGCAAAACGCATCGCCGCAGCGACTCCGGTGGCATGATCATGGAACATGATTTTGGGCCATCCTTGGTGACACTCCGGGAAGATGACATAGCGCATCCAGACAAGCCTGTTCAGGTATCTGATATAAAGCAACGATATCAACAGTTCAACGCCAAGTATTTCAACAATAGACTCCCTGAGGTGCTGATCAATTTTGCCGCGTTGCCAGGCGAAGTTGGTGCAATGACACATTATCAGGCCACCAAACAAGGCAATCAAGGTCACGTGGATCCTCGTTCGATTCGTATAGATATCAATAACATGTTCAAGAGCCCACGAGTGCATTATGGCACAAAGGGCAGCGTTTGGAGCATACTCTTGCATGAGATGACCCACATCCTCATGGGAGTTAGTGGCTTAGTAGACGAGCATCACGGACCTCGTTTCAAGTCAGAACTACAGAGACTCAGTCCGTTGACTGGTTACAGTTATGATGACCTCATGGGCAAGATACAGGCTCGAGAATCTGAGGTAATCAGTCGAATGCGAACACTGGCCGGCATAGGATAGGCTAAGTACCGCTGGGAGATATCCAGTAATGGCCAAGAACGATGTCGATTTCAAACTAGTTAAAGCCGCTGGCGAACGTGTGTCATACACACCGCACCAGATACGCGAGATAGCCAGATGCTCCAAAGATCCACTGTATTTCATGGAGAATTACATGAAGATACAGCATCCGGTCCGCGGACGCATGCCATTCGAAGCATATGAATACCAGAAGAGATTGGTGCATGCCTATTGGAAGAATAATAGTATCATAGCACTGCTACCAAGGCAGAGTGGCAAGACAACCACGGCCGCAGGTTATCTGCTTTGGTATACCATGTTCAACCTCGACGTCACGGTTTTGATAGCTGCTAATAAATTCCGTGCTGCCAACGAGATCATGGATAGGATCAAATTCGCCTATGAGGAACTTCCTGATTTCATACGAGCAGGTGTCAGCACCTATAACGTCCAGGATGTGAAATTCGATAACGGTTCGCGTATCAAGGCTACAACTACGACTCCAGACAGTGGACGCGGCATGAGTATCTCACTGCTGTATCTAGACGAGTTCGCGTTCGTTAAACCGAGGATAGCAGAAGAGTTCTGGACTGCCATGGCGCCGACTCTGGCCACGGGCGGCAAGTGCATCATCACAAGCACTCCAAACAGCGATGAGGACAAGTTCGCTGAGATTTGGAATGGTGCCAATAGGATAACTGACGATTACGGCAATGAGCATCCAGATGGCATCGGCGTCAATGGCTTCAAAGCTTTCAGCGCACACTACAGTGAAGTGCCTGGCCGAGATGAAGCTTGGGCGATCAGAGAAAGCGCCAAGATCGGCGCTGATCGATTCAGACGAGAATATGGTTGCGAATTCATCACGGCTGATGAGACACTGATCAATGCCGCGACACTGATAACGCTTGAGGGAGTTGATCCGGTTTTCAAGACAGGTCAGATCAGATGGTATGAGGAGATCAAGCCCAATAAAACCTATCTCGTGGCGTTGGATCCCAGTGCTGGTGTAGGCCAGGACTACAGCGCTATACAAGTCTTTGCCATGCCAGACATGTGCCAGGTAGCAGAATGGACACACAATCGCACGCCTATAGCACAGCAGGTCAGGGTGCTGCAAGGCATCCTCAAACATCTGCATGATGAGATGCGCAAATCGCCTAGTCAACGCGGCGAACCTGATATCTATTTCACCTTAGAAAACAACAGCTGGGGAGAAGCAGCACTGGTTTCCATAGATGAGATCGGCGAGGAGAATTTCCAAGGCCAGTTCTTGCATGAACCAAGGGTCAGAGGGATGCCGCGCCCACGCAAAGGCATGAACACCAACATGCGAACCAAGGCACTGGCATGCATGAAACTCAAGAGCCTCGTGGAATCGCGGAAGATAAAACTATCAAGCCGCAATCTAGTGAGGCAAATCAAGTTTTTCGTGGCCAAAGGCAACAGTTTCGCAGCTAAGCCCGGAGAGAACGACGACTGCGTGATGGCAACCATCCTGATAGTGCGAATGATGCAAGTCGCGGCTACCTGGGATGAGGCATACAGTGACCTCATGAAAGATGTACACGACCACGATGTTGAGCCGTTGCCTATTAGCTTTGGATTCTGATAAATATCAACATGTCGCACAACTGGAACAGCATCACAGACAAGCTTTTTGGCATCCTAAAGGGGCGAGGTTATCGCTTACAGATGTATACCAAATCAGGCGCCAAGACCTTGGATCCGCATGAGGCAACTAGATTCTTTGCCACTGTGCCTAGCAAGAGTGACGATCTGGATACTTTCAACATACTGGTGAGCCTCCACAACGAGGATAGCAGCAGCCATGTTGATATCAAGACTCCGACATTGCCGGATGACCGCGATTTCCAGCAGGTGGTAGATCTCAAGAACAGCATACAACGCAATCTCGGGGACCTGGAAGGACTCAGTGTCGATTGGTACAAGTTTGATCATGACATAGATCTCAGGGATGATGTGGTCAATAACATCAGCGAGAGCAAGGACATAAGCAAACCATATGGCAGCACCAAGAGCAGCTATCAGAACATTGGATCAAGCAAGCTGATCATACGCCACACTGATCCAGTCAATGAAGACAAGCAAGGCAGTCGTTGGAGACACATCCGCAACATCTTCATTGAAACCAAATTGGGCGAGCGCTTCAACTATCCATATCCACACATCGCAGGGGCTCGTGCCATGGCAAGGCATTTGGCCAATGCTGGTCGATTCTCCGATCCGACTGCGCGGGCGATAATCAAGATGAGTGAGGATTACATCAAGCTCAAACAAGCCAACCGCGTGATGAGGAATACACCAGACTCTGATCATGCGCATATAGTAAAGCAGGCGCTGCACCGGCTCGGCAAGGACAGCAAGAGATTGGCTGGTAGCCGAGGATATGCCAAGGGAATCAAACAACTAGCCAACATGACATCCGATCTAGATGTCAACAAAGTGCTTGAGCTGCGTGATAGCCTAGCTGAAGGTTGTGGATGTGATAAAAGCGATCAGGACACTATGCAAGCGCTGAACACGGCTGCAAAATACATCTTAGTGTTGAAACCACAGGATGTCGAAGTATCGCACGATGACGATTTGGATCTATCGCGCCTCGAAGAGTTGGCTGGAATCACAGCTCTCTAACTTGACCATTGACAAATTCTGTGGCATAAATACACTGTCAGTCAGCACTGCTGGCTGTCTAAATCCGTTAGATAGGCACATGAAAGCACACATAGGAGGCACATTATCATGGGACTTACTCTTAAAGAAATCCAAGCCAAGCTGTTAGAACAGCAGGCACGCAAAGACCGCGCAAGAGGCGGCAGTTTTACCGGCGACAACAACATATATCCATTTTGGAACAATCCGGAGGGGTCGACTGCGACCTTGCGATTTCTCCCCGATGGAGATGACAGCAACGACTTCTTCTGGGTTGAACGGCTTATCATCAAGCTGCCTTTCCCTGGAGTCAAGGGACAGAATGACGCCCGTCCAGTTGAAGTACAAGTACCATGCATGGACATGTGGAAGCCAGGCAGCTGCCCGATCGCAGCTGAGACCCGTCCGTGGTGGAAAGACCCAACGCTCGAAGATCTCGCCCGCAAATACTGGCGCAAGAAGAGCTACCTCTTCCAGGGTTTCGTCACACAGAATCCAAACAAGGATGACAATCCACCAGAGAATCCAATCAGGCGGTTCATCATCAACCCAAGCGTTTTTGACGTGGTCAAGGGTATCCTCATGCGTCAAGACCTTGAGAATAGTCCTACTGATTATGCAAATGGTCGCGACTTTTATCTCTCAAAGACAAGCAAGGGAGGCTATGCAAACTATGCTTCATCTAGCTGGTCTATGAAAGAACGTCCGTTGTCGGATGATGAGCTTGCGGCTATCGAGAAGTTTGGCTTATATAATCTCAGCCAGTTCATGCCCAAGAAGCCAGATGATGCAGGATTGAACGCAATCATGGAGATGTTCCATGCGAGCGTGCAAGAGGAACTGTATGATCTCGATCGTTGGGGGCAGTATTATCGTCCAAATGGCATGCGAGCAGACAATGCTGGCAGCAGCGAGAGCGATACTGACACCACAGCAACTGCGGCTCCGATGGCCAAGCCAGTCACTGCAGCCAGCATCATGGAGCGTGCTGCTCCAAAAGCAGCTCCTGTGCAAGATGATCCTCCATTTGATACGACTCCAAAGGCAGCGGCACCTGTCAGCGACAAGCCAAAGTCTCAGAGTCCAGATGAGATCCTTGCTGCGATCCGCGCACGCAAGCTCGGTCAGCAATAATCAGACAAATCGGTGTGGCGGGCTAGTGATGCTAGCCCGCGCACTCTTGACACATATGAAAAGGAATCATGACAATGCGTCCGTTTGACATCTCGAAGTTTAGAAAAGACATCACCAAGAGCATTCCAAGCCTTAGCATAGGCTTCCACGATCCCAGCACTTGGATCCATAGCGGCAATTACGCACTCAATTATGCGATCAGCGGTGATTTTAAGCGCGGCATCCCGCTGGGCAAGGTCACGATGTTCGCTGGGCAGTCGGGCTCGGGCAAGAGCTACATCTGCTCAGGTAACATCATCCGTAATGCACAGAAAGCTGGCGTGTTTCCAATCTTGATTGATACTGAAAACGCATTGGATGAGAAATGGCTCCAGCCGCTTGGTGTTGATACCAGCGAGGACAAGCTGCTCAAGTGTAACATGGCTATGATCGACGACGTCGCTCGATTGGTCAGCGACTTCATGAAGGACTACAAGGATCGTTTCGAAAAGACTGATCCGGCAGATCGTCCCAAGATCCTATTCGTACTGGATTCTCTGGGCATGATGCTGACTCCAACCGATGTCAACCAGTTTGAAGCCGGTGAGATGAAGGGCGACATGGGTCGCAAGCCCAAGGCCCTAGCAGCATTGGTGCGTAACTGCGTGAACATGTTTGGCGAATATGATGTTGGATTGGTGGTCACCAATCACACATATGCATCACAGGACATGTTTGATCCAGATGACAAGATCTCCGGTGGTCAGGGATTCATCTACGCCAGTTCTATCGTGGTAGCCATGCGCAAGCTCAAGCTCAAGGAAGACGAGGACGGCAAGAAGACCACAGACGTCCGAGGAATACGTGCAGCTTGCAAGATCATGAAGACGCGCTATAACAAGCCATTTGAGAGCGTTGAGATCAAGATTCCCTGGGACACAGGGATGGATGAATACAGCGGACTGCTCGATCTCTTCGAGAAGAAAGGTGTGCTGATCAAGGACGGCAACAAGCTCAAATACACTGACAAGAAGGGCCAGGAACATAAGTACTTCCGGTCTGGCATCACCAACGAACTGCTCGATCTTATCATGACCGAATGGGACGAATCCAAACTAGCGGTCACGGATGCGATCGAACCAGAAGATGCCAGCGAGGACTATCAAACCGGAGAGGAATGATGAACACAAGCGCAGCATTGCTCTTGGACGTATGGGAAGCGGTCAGCGAATCGCTTCCTAACTCCAAACGCGAAGACATGGCCCGTAAGCTGATCCATATCTTCGCGGACAAGGGCATGGACGAAGATGACTTTGAAAGCATCAAGGGTGAGGATCACTACCTTGACAGTGCTATCGAAGCACAATACACTGGTGAGCATGATGATCCAGAGACTGATTATGACAGCATGGATTACGACGACGAGTGATCTAAACGAATGATAGGTGCAGCTTGTGGTATAACAAGGTCGTTGACAACCTTGGCGTCTTACCGGACGCTGTGGATTACTATCAAAAGCAGCTAGAGACCGCATGGAGTGAGGCCAAGATAGTGGGTAGCGTGGAGAAGAACGCGCAAGAGCTATCTGGCATCACTGCCTATCGATTCGGACAGCTGCAAGAAATTGAAGCCATACTCAAGTTCCTCAACATACGCTATGACAAGATACGCAGCGATCACTATCGCCGCTATCTGGAACGCTATCAGCGGGAGCTCACTGATCGCAGCATCGAGAAATACATCGATGGCGAGGAGGATGTGATCACCATGGCGACGCTGATCAACGAGGTCGCGCTGGTGCGCAACAAGTATCTGGCACTGATGAAGGGCCTTGAATCCAAAAACTTCATGATCAGCAACATCGTCAAGCTGCGCATACAGGGCATGGAGGACGCGCATCTGGACACTCGTGGGTGATTTACACCCTATTTTAGACTGATTTTGTCTGTTTTCCAGCTATTTTTGCCAATGATTTCAACGGGATATATTTGGAAAATTCAGGTTGACAGCCCGTGCATCCGTGCTATTGTGCATTATTAGATCAGCACGGAGTCATATTCATGGATCAATTTGTTCATATTAGTGCGGGCTGGACTCGCGGTGGCGCAACTATCAAGGATCGCACGTTCCTTTTGCTGGACAATCCCAAGCGGGACAAGGATGGCATGTACATCACAGTTGACAGCGACGGCGGTGCTGATCTGCGATCCGGGCGCAACCGCGTGTACATGGAAGGCATCCACTGCTATCAGCCAACTACCAAAGGTGCTGCTCTCCCTGCTGCTTCGCCAGTCGAGGCGCGCACGGATGATGAGATCGCACGCGACCTCGGTGAGACATTTGAGATCCTCGGTGAGATGGCCAAGGCTGTCGCCAGCGGTACTGTCAAGGGGTTGGTAGTGAGTGGCCCGGCTGGCATCGGCAAGAGCCATACCATCGAGACCACGCTGCATGACACGCTGGGCTTGCTTGGTAAGATGAATGGTATGGGACCCATGTACGAGGTCATCAGCGGCGGCATCAGCGCCAGCTGTCTCTATGAGAAACTCTGGGAATATCGTGAGGATGGCAAGGTATTGGTGTTTGACGACTGCGACGGTGTGCTCTACGACGAGGATAGCTTGAACATCCTCAAGGCAGCCCTGGACAGCAAGAAGACTCGACGGATCAGCTGGAACACGCGCAGCCTGCACCTTGAGCGCAAGGACATCCCCAATAGCTTCAATTATGCAGGTGGCATCATCTTCATCACCAACGTGAAGTTTGATCAGATCAAGAGCGCACGCATTGGCAATCATCTGGAAGCCATCGTCAGCCGTTGCCATTACATGGATATCGGTATTGACAGTGCTCGCGAGAAACTGATCCACATCCGTAACGTGGTTGAACGCAGCGACATGCTGCGCGATTATCAATTCGATGATCACGAGAAACTCGAGGTCATGGAATATATCCAGCGGCACAATCGCCAGTTGCGCGAGCTCAGCCTCCGCATGGTGCTGAAGATCGCTGATCTGCGCAAGGCCATGCCTGCTAACTGGCAGCGTTATGTGGAGAAGAACTGCCATCGCAAGGTGGCTTGAAATACCAGCCGGTAGGCTGCATAGTGTTACATGCGGTGCATGTCCTAGGAATGCATCGCTCTCTAGGATGCGCATCGTGCATTGGCAACGCACGATCTATCGGATTCAGTGATCACGCATCCCGTCAAGCTCGCAACGCAAGGCTGAA